>VFQP010000131.1_pt1 | contig 210912 bp, 231 predicted proteins | sample 3512351 | NCBI WGS metagenome assembly VFQP01 (sample SAMN10412372, study PRJNA504923) | tailings metagenome | isolation source: Relicate 1 Philex TSF1 revegetated site | place: Philippines: Tuba, Benguet | collected 2017-08-29 | reverse complement strand
CCGCGAAGGCGGCCGCACCGTCGGCGCAGGCGTCGTGTCGAAAATCATCGCCTGAGGCGTATTGCATAATCAAGGGGCGGGCTGTAAGAGCCCGCCCTTCGACCAACGAAACAGAACCTCTCGGGTGGGCGCGTCTTACGCCGATGTTCTAAAAGGAAAACAGTGATGCAAGGTCAGACCATCCGCATCCGCTTGAAAGCGTTCGATTATCGTGTGCTGGACGCCAGCACCCAGGAAATCGTGAACACCGCCAAGCGGACCGGCGCGCAAGTGCGCGGCCCGATTCCCCTGCCGAACAAGATCGAGAAGTTCACGGTTCTCCGTGGTCCGCACATCGACAAGAAGTCGCGCGACCAGTGGGAAATCCGCACGCACAAGCGCCTTCTCGACATCGTCGACCCCACCCCGCAGACCGTGGACGCGCTGATGAAGCTCGACCTCGCTGCCGGCGTGGACGTCGAGATCAAAGTGTAAGGAGGGCAGACCCATGCGCTCTGGAGTTATCGCAAAGAAGCTGGGCATGACCCGGCTGTTCCTGGCCGACGGCAAGCAGGTTCCGGTCACGGTCCTGCAGCTGGACAGCCTTCAGGTCGTGGCACAGCGCACCGCTGACAAGGATGGCTACACCGCCGTCCAGCTCGGCGCGGGCGTTGCCAAGGCCAAGCGGACCACCGCCGCGCAGCGCGGCCACTTCGCCAAGGCGAATGTCGCGCCGAAGCGCAAGATCGCGGAATTCCGCGTCTCGCCGGATTGCCTGATCGACGTGGGCGCGGAAATCACCGCCGACCACTATCTGGAAGGCCAGTTCGTCGACGTGGCCGGCACCTCGATCGGCAAGGGCTTTGCCGGTGCGATGAAGCGGCACAACTTCGGCGGTCTGCGGGCCAGCCACGGTGTGTCGATCAGCCACCGCTCGCACGGGTCCACCGGCCAGTGCCAGGACCCTGGCAAGGTGTTCAAGGGCAAGAAGATGGCCGGCCATCTGGGCGCCGTGCGCGTGACCACGCAGAACCTGCAGGTGGTGCGCACCGACGCCGAGCGTGGCCTGATCATGATCAAGGGCGCGGTCCCCGGTTCCAAGGGTGGCTGGGTCACCGTCAAGGATGCGGTGAAGAAGCCTGCGGCGAAGGACGCCCCGCGTCCGGCCGCGATCCGCACCGCGGCTGCTCCGGCTGCCGAAGTCGCCGCCGAAGGGGGTGAAGCATGAAACTCGATGTGATCAAGCTGGACGGCAAGAAGGCCGGCACGGTTGACCTCGACGAAGCGCTGTTCGGCCTTGAGCCGCGCGCCGACATCCTGCACCGCGTGGTGCGTTGGCAGCGGGCGAAGGCCCAGGCCGGCACCCATTCGACGCTGGGCAAGTCGGACGTCAGCTACTCGACCAAGAAGATCTATCGCCAGAAGGGCACCGGCGGCGCACGCCACGGCTCCAAGAAGGCCCCGATCTTCCGTCACGGCGGCGTCTACAAGGGCCCGCAGCCCCGCAGCCACGCCCATGACCTGCCGAAGAAGTTCCGCGCCCTCGGGCTGCGGCACGCGCTCTCGGCCAAGGCCAAGGCGGGCGAGCTGGTGATCCTGGACGCGGCGACCCTCGCCGAGGCCAAGACCGCCAACCTCGCCAAGATGAAGTCGGAACTCGGCTGGAAGCGCGTGTTGATCATCGACGGCGCTTCGGTCGACGCGAACTTCGCCCTGGCCGCCCGCAACCTGGAGGGCGTGGACGTCCTGCCGACCATCGGCGCGAACGTCTACGACATCCTGAAGCGTGACACCCTGGTCATCACCAAGGCCGGTGTCGAAGCCCTGGAGGCGCGTCTGAAATGAGCAAAGCACCGAAATCCGCTGCGGCCGTGAAGCCGGAGCACTACGACCTGATCAAGAAGCCGGTCATCACCGAAAAGGCCACCATGGCCTCGGAGGCGGGTGCCGTCGTGTTCCAGGTCGCGATGGACTCGACCAAGCCGCAGATCAAGGAAGCCGTCGAGGCGATCTTTGGTGTAAAGGTGAAGGCGGTGAACACCACCATCACCAAGGGCAAGGCCAAGCGTTTCCGCGGTCGCGCAGGCGAGCGTTCGGACAAGAAGAAGGCCTATGTCATGCTGGAAGACGGTCAGACGATCGACGTGACGACCGGTCTTTGAGCCTCAGGCCTGAGTGAAATGAGAGAGCCCCTGCCGGAAGGCGGGGGCTTTTTGCTTTTCGCATCGCACCTATCTCACACGTCCACCTTGAAAGAGTCGGTGCGCTGCAAAATCCTTGATCGATATCAGACGGTCAGGTCCACCAATATGATGATAGTCGAAGACTTGGCCGTCGAGTCCACTCAGGTCAAATGTCATTCCGTCGAATGCATACTGCCTGCGATACCGCTCTTTAATCTTCCATCGTGGTTCAGCAATGTCGTGAGCGAAGGCACATCGGATCTGGTAGATCAATGCAATGCACTGATCCTCCTCCGTTACGATCGGGTCTGGCAGGTCATGCCCTGCTTCAAATCGTGTTCGGTCTAGAGTGATTGCCGCAGCGCCGAATGCGATAGTGAGGTTGTTTTCGAAAGCGAGAATGAACTCATCATCACTGTCGAAAATTCTACGGGGGAGGACGAAAACCGTGCTTTGATCTTCGCTCTGAAATGTGAGGTCAACATCGAGTTGTTCGCGCGATATCTTCCCGTCAAGAGCGTGGTTGTAGAGCTTCCAAGCGAAGAAGAGCTGTGCAAAGGCGGTGGGTAGGTAGTTCATCGAGTTCCAGCCTTCATGGATGCTTACCTTCGAGACTGGCGAGCGCAGCTCTCAACTCTTCGATTGGTAGCAACAGTTCACAGAGCTTACGGTCCGGTCCGTCTTCGTACTTATCGACCATCACATGAACCGTAACAACGACGCCATCTTCAGTGTTTGTTTCGGCCAAACCCAGAACTTTGAGGTAGCGGCTGGACACGACGCAATTAACTGAATTCGTCCCACGACGATTCTTTATCCTCTGCCACTGCTTCATCGGGAACTTGGTGATTTCGGCCAACGGCAAACACCTTCACTGTCGATTCTGCTACCCCAATCTACCATGGCAGTCCGTGTCCTTGCCACGGCCCGGCAGACGCGAAGGAATAAAGCTGACGATCCGTCCATAGACAACAAGAATCCCCACCTTCCCCCCTTGCCACCCCCACCCCCCTCTGCTACTCCCGCGCCACGCCAGAAGCCCCGGATTCGTCCGGGGCTCTTGGTTTGTTCGTTCCCGATGCAGCCGCAGACGGAACAGGCACCTAATCGGGGATCTTCGGAGCCCTTCACCGCCGGGTGGCGACACCCGTGCAAGCAAACGGAAGACAGGAAACATGGCACTCAAGTCGTATAAACCGACGACGCCTGGCCAGCGCGGGCTGGTTCTGATCGACCGTTCGGAGCTGTGGAAAGGCCGCCCGGTCAAGCACCTCACCGAGGGTTTGAACCGTACCGGTGGCCGGAACAACACCGGACGTGTCACGATGTGGCACCATGGCGGGGGGGCGAAGCGTCTCTACCGGGTGGTCGATTTCAAGCGTCGCAAATATGATATCCCGGCGGTCGTCGAGCGGATCGAATATGACCCGAACCGCACCGCCTTCATCGCTCTGGTCAAGTATGCCGACGGCGAACTGGCCTACATCCTCGCGCCGCAGCGCCTGGCCGTGGGCGACAGCGTCATCGCTGGCGCGAAGACCGACGTGAAGCCGGGCAACGCGATGCCGTTCTCGGGCATGCCGATCGGGACGATCGTCCACAACGTCGAGCTGAAGCCCGGCAAGGGCGGCCAGCTGGCCCGTGCGGCGGGCACCTATGCCCAGTTCGTCGGCCGTGACGGTTCCTACGCGCAGATCCGCCTTTCGTCGGGCGAGCTTCGCATGGTCCGTCAGGAATGCATGGCCACCATCGGTGCCGTGTCGAACCCCGACAACTCGAACCAGAACTTCGGGAAAGCCGGCCGCATGCGCCACAAGGGCATCCGCCCGACGGTCCGCGGCGTCGCGATGAACCCGATCGACCACCCGCATGGCGGCGGCGAAGGCCGCACCTCGGGCGGCCGTCACCCGGTTACCCCGTGGGGCAAGGGCACCAAGGGCAACCGGACCCGCAAGCCCAAGGCGTCGGATGCGCTGATCGTCCGTTCGCGTCACGCCAAGAAGAAAGGGCGTTAATCCATGGCACGTTCCATCTGGAAAGGCCCCTTCGTCGACGGCTACGTCCTGAAGAAGGCCGAAAAGTCCAAGGCCTCCGGCAAGTCGGAAGTGATCAAGATCTGGTCGCGTCGTTCGACGATCCTGCCGCAGTTCGTGGGCCTCACCTTCGGCGTCTACAACGGCAAGAAGCACGTCCCGGTCGCCGTGACCGAGGAGATGATCGGCCAGAAGTTCGGTGAATACTCGCCGACGCGGACCTACTACGGTCACGCCGCCGACAAGAAAGCGAAGAGGAAGTAAGCCATGGGTAAGGACAACAATCCGCGCCGCGTGGCGGACAACGAGGCGATGGCGATCCTGCGCATGCTGCGCACCTCGCCGCAGAAGCTGAACCTGGTTGCCGGCATGATCCGCGGCAAGAAGGTGGACAAGGCCCTTGCCGACCTGACGTTCTCCAAGCGCCGCATCGCCGGTGACGTGAAGAAGTGCCTGCAGTCGGCGATTGCCAATGCGGAAAACAACCACAACCTCGACGTGGACAGCCTTGTCGTGGCGGAAGCCTGGGTCGGCAAGAACCTGGTGATGAAGCGGGGCCGTCCGCGGGCTCGTGGCCGGTTCGGCAAGATCATGAAGCCGTTCTCGGAAATCACCATCAAGGTCCGTCAAGCCGGGGAGACCGCATAATGGGACAGAAGGTTAACCCGATCGGGATGCGCCTGCAGGTCAACCGCACCTGGGACAGCCGCTGGTTCGCCGAGTCGAAAGACTACGGCAACCTGCTGCTGGAAGACCTGAAGATGCGTGAGTTCATCCACAAGGAACTCAAGGCAGCGGGCATCAGCCGCGTGATCATCGAGCGTCCGCACAAGAAGTGCCGTGTGACCATTCACACCGCGCGTCCGGGCGTGATCATCGGCAAGAAGGGCGCGGACATCGAGACGCTGCGCAAGAAGCTGTCGGCTTTCACCAAGTCGGAACTGCACCTCAACATCGTCGAAGTCCGGAAGCCCGAGCTTGACGCCCAACTGGTGGCCGAGTCGATCGCCCAGCAGATGGAGCGTCGCGTCTCCTTCCGTCGCGCGATGAAGCGTGGGGTGCAGAACGCGATGCGGATGGGTGCGCTTGGTATCCGTGTGAACGTCGCCGGCCGTCTTGGCGGCGCCGAGATCGCCCGGACCGAATGGTACCGCGAAGGCCGTGTGCCGCTGCACACCCTTCGTGCCGACATCGACTATGCCCTGTCGGAAGCCGAGACCCCTTACGGGATCATCGGTGTGAAGGTCTGGATCTTCAAAGGCGAAATCCTTGAGCATGATCCGCAGGCCCATGATCGTCGTCTTGCCGAAGCGGCTGACGGCCCGGCCCCCCGTGGTCCGCGCCGCGACCGCGAACGCGCCTGAGGAGTAACGTAAGATGCTGCAACCAAAGCGCACAAAATTCCGCAAGATGCACAAGGGCCGCATCCATGGCGAAGCCAAGGGTGGGTTCCTGCTGAACTTCGGCTCCTACGCCCTCAAGGCGACCGAGCCCGAGCGCGTGACCGCGCGGCAGATCGAAGCGGCCCGCCGCGCGATCACCCGCTGCATGAAGCGTCAGGGCCGGGTCTGGATCCGGATTTTCCCGGACGTTCCGGTCTCGGCCAAGCCCGTCGAAGTTCGTATGGGTAAGGGCAAGGGCTCGACCGACTACTGGGCGGCCAAGGTCAAGCCGGGCCGGATCATGTTCGAGATCGACGGCGTCAGCGACGAGATCGCGCGTGAGGCCCTGCGTCTGGGCGCGATGAAGCTTCCGGTCAAGACCCGCGTCGTCGCGAAGGAAGACTGGTAAGGTTCGGGGTGAACCCCGACCTACGACATCGGCCCCCGCTGGAAACGGCGGGGGCTTTTTCCATAGATCAGCCACCCCGCGCCTCCCCTCCCCCTCGTGGGGAGGGGATGGGGGAGGGGGGCACCCGAAGGACAAAACCATGCCCGACATCACCTCCCTCTTCGTCACCCGCCTTTACCGCGCCGGTCTGAATGACCTGGCGAAGAAGAAGGTCGACTTCGACGAACTTCGCGTCACCTGCGAGGCGGTGGCCGAGGATGACGAGGCCGGGCAGGACTGGTGCGAGGCGAACGGCTATCCCGGCTACACCTCCTACGCCTCCTTGGATGACCTGCCCTGGCGGATGCCGATCTTCGGCGAACTGGAAAAGGCGCTGGACCGCCACGTCGCGGCCTTCTGCCAAGACCTGGGCTTCGACCTGGGCGACAAGAAGCTGAAGTGCAACTCGCTCTGGATCAACATCCTGCCCGAGGGCGGCACCCACGCCAGCCACATCCACCCGCATTCGGTGATCTCGGGCACGACCTATGTCGCAATGCCGGAGGGGACCTCGGCGCTGAAACTTGAAGACCCCCGCCTGCCGATGATGATGCTGGCCCCCGTCCCCCTGAAAACCGCGCCGCAAGAGCTGCAGCGGTTTGTCTACGTCAAACCGGCGGTGGGCGAGGTTCTTCTGTGGGAAAGCTGGCTGCGCCACGAGGTCCCGATGAACATGTCCGAGGAAGAGCGGATCTCGGTCAGCTTCAACTATGGGTGGGGGTGAAGTGTCGGAAAGGCAACTACAGCCCAACCAAACGGTTCAACTTTTTCGAAGACTGCTCGTGTACAAGTGGCTTCGTTCAATTGTTCGAAATGAGCTCGGACCCAAGCAATATTGCAACCATCACGGCCATGATTGGTACTAATTACTTTGTCAGCGAAAGGAGTTGATCAACTTTGCCTTCAAGGCGACTCTGGCCTTCGAGGACCAATTCGAGGACCCTGACGGACGTCTTCGCATCGATTGCCGCGTCGGCCAGGCGGCCCTCAGTTGGTATTTCGAAGGCGATCTTGGTCCAGACTTCATTATATGCGTGAATACGGTTCCACTGAACAAGGTATGCTGGAGTGGTCCGCTGACCATCTGGATACATCGAATACAGTTCATCCCACATCGCCTTGACAGAGTGATCAATTTTTTCTCGTTCTCGAGGGTCATAGGTCATTGGTAGCCTCCCAGCCAACATCGATGCAAAGCGAAGCTAACGACTTTTTGCTTGGAGCCAAGATGACTTGTGGATTGGCCTGTCAGGGATGGCTAGCCTTGGACGGTGGAGTGCCAACGTGAGTGAGCGCACCCCCAACTTCCCCCTTGCCCCCCGCCGCCTTCCCCCCTATACGGGCGCATCCGCGATTCCGGGGTGACTCGGAGTCGGCGGTTTGTCATTGATCCGCCAGGTCCTCGGTGACCCTCCCGTAGGGGCCGACTGGCGATTGTGAAAAGGAAAGACCGGCATGAAAGCCGAAGAACTGCGTTCGAAGACGCCGGACCAGCTGCGTGACAGCCTGATCCAGCTGAAGAAGGAAGCCTTCAACCTGCGCTTCCAGCAAGCGACCAACCAGCTTGAGAACACCGCCCGCATGCGCGCGGTGCGCCGTGACGTGGCGCGGATCAAGACCGTTCTCGGCCAAAAAGCCGCTGAAGCTGCGAAGTAAGGGGAAAACCAATGCCGAAACGCATCCTGCAAGGCGTCGTCACCTCGGACAAGAACGAGCAGACGATCACCGTTCTCGTGGAACGTCGCTTCAAGCACCCGCTGCTGCAGAAGACCGTCCGCAAGTCGAAGAAATACCGCGCCCATGACGCGGAGAACAAGTTCAAGGTCGGCGATACTGTTCGCATCGAAGAGTGCGCGCCGATCTCGAAGACGAAACGCTGGACCGTGGTGACCGAAGCTTCGGCTTGATCCCCTCGGTCCCGAACGAAACCCCGGGGCCTGGCCCCGAAGGTCGGGAGACTTTCAAATGATCCAGATGCAAACGAATCTGGATGTGGCTGACAACTCCGGCGCGCGCCGGGTGCAGTGCATCAAGGTTCTTGGCGGTTCGCACCGCCGCTATGCTTCCGTGGGCGACATCATCGTGGTGTCGGTCAAGGAGGCGATTCCGAAGGGCCGCGTGAAGAAGGGCGACGTCCGCAAGGCCGTTGTCGTTCGCACCGCCAAGGAAGTCCGCCGTGAAGACGGCACCGCGATCCGTTTCGACCGCAACGCCGCCGTCATCCTGAACAACCAGGGCGAACCGGTCGGCACCCGTATCTTCGGGCCGGTCGTGCGCGAGCTCAGGGCCAAGAACTTCATGAAGATCATCTCGCTGGCTCCGGAGGTGCTCTGATGGCTGCCAAGCTGAAAAAGGGTGACACGGTCGTCGTGCTCACCGGCAAGGACAAGGGCAAGAAGGGCGAGATTTCCGCCGTCATGCCGTCCGAGAACAAGGCGATTGTCGATGGCGTGAACATCGCGATCCGCCACACCAAGCAGTCGGCCCAAAGCCAGGGCGGCCGCATCCCCAAGGCGATGCCGATCGACCTGTCGAACCTGGCCATCGTGGACAAGAACGGCAAACCGACCCGCGTCGGCTTCCGCATGGAAGGCGACAAGAAGGTCCGTTACGCCAAGACCACCGGGGAGGCGATCTGATGCTGGACCAAGCCACCTACACGCCGCGCCTGAAAGCCGAATACAAGGGCAAGATCCGCGCCGCGATGAAAGAAGAGTTCGCTTACAAGAACGACATGATGATCCCGCGTCTGGACAAGATTGTCCTGAACATGGGCGTCGGCGAGGCGGTTAAGGACACCAAGAAGGCCAAGCAGGCTGCCGAGGAACTGTCGCAGATCGCCGGCCAGAAGGCTGTCATCACCAAGGCCAAGAAGTCGATCGCCGGCTTCCGCGTCCGTGAGGAAATGCCGCTCGGCTGCAAGGTCACGCTGCGTGGCGACCGGATGTACGAATTCCTCGACCGGCTCATCAACGTGGCGCTGCCGCGCGTCCGCGACTTCCGCGGCGTGAAGGGCAACAGCTTCGATGGTCGCGGCAACTATGCCATGGGCCTGAAAGAGCACATCGTGTTCCCCGAGATCAACTTCGACAAGGTCGATGAGGTTCTGGGGATGGACATCATCATCTGCACCACCGCGAACACCGACGCGGAAGCCAAGGCGCTGTTGAAGCATTTCAACATGCCCTTCACGTCGTAAGCCGCGAGGAACCTGAGATATGGCAAAGAAATCCATGGTGAACCGCGAAGTGAAGCGCGCGAAGCTGGTGAAGCAGCATGCTTCCAAGCGCGCCGCGCTGAAGGCGGTGATCAACGACCAGTCGAAGCCGATGGAAGAGCGTTTCAAGGCGACTCTGAAACTGGCCGAGATGCCCCGCAACTCGTCCGCCGTCCGGCTGCACAACCGCTGCCAGCTGACCGGCCGTCCGCATGCGTATTATCGCAAGCTCAAACTCAGCCGTATCATGCTGCGTGACCTGGCCTCGTTCGGCCAGATCCCGGGCATGGTCAAGTCCAGCTGGTAAGGGAGGCATCACATGTCCATGAACGATCCTCTCGGCGATATGCTGACCCGTATCCGCAACGCCCAGATGCGCGGCAAGTCCACCGTGACGACCCCCGCCTCGACGCTGCGTGCCCGCGTCCTGGAAGTGCTTCTGAACGAAGGCTACATCCGTGGCTTCGAAAAGTCGGACACTGCCAACAAGCAGGGCGAATTCACCATCAGCCTGAAGTACTACGAAGGCGAGCCCGTGATCCGCGAACTCAAGCGTGTCTCGAAGCCCGGCCGTCGTGTGTACATGGGTGTGAGCGAGCTTCCCTCGGTCCGAAACGGGCTGGGTGTCGCCATCGTCTCGACCCCGAAGGGCGTTCTGTCGGATGCAAATGCACGCGCTGCCAATGTCGGCGGCGAAGTGCTTTGCACCGTATTCTAAGGGGGTTCCTATGTCTCGTATCGGCAAGAAACCCGTCGCGCTGGTCAAGGGCACCTCTGCCTCTGTCAGCGGCCAGACCATCGAGGTGAAGGGCCCGAAAGGGACCCGCAGCTTCACCGCCGGTGACGATGTCACCATCACCATCGAGGGTGATGAAGTGAAGGTCACCCCGCGCGGGCTGTCCAAGCGCGCGCGTCAGCAGTGGGGCATGACCCGCTCGATGATCGAGAACCTGGTGACCGGCGTGTCGACCGGCTTCAAGAAGGAAATGGAAATCCAGGGCGTCGGCTATCGTGCCGCCGTTCAGGGCAACATCCTGAAGCTGTCGCTGGGCTATTCCCACGAAGTGAATTTCGAAGTGCCGAAGGGGGTGACCGTCACCTCTGCCAAGCCGACCGAAATCACCGTGGAAGGCATCGACCAGCAACTGGTCGGCCAGGTCGCAGCGAACATCCGCGAGTGGAAGCGTCCCGAGCCCTACAAGGGCAAGGGCATCCGCTACAAGGATGAGTATATCTTCCGCAAGGAAGGCAAGAAGAAGTAAGGGTGGCGAAAATGGCTTTGAAAAAGAGAGAGCTGTTCCTCAAGCGCCGCCTGCGCGTCCGGAACAAGATCAAGGCGACCTCGCATGGTCGTCTGCGGCTGTCGGTGCACCGTTCGTCGAAGAACATCAGCGTCCAGCTGATCGACGACGCGAAGGGTGTGACGATCGCGGCGGCGTCGAGCCTGGAAAAGGAACTCGGCGTCGTTGGCAAGAACAACGTCGAAGCTTCGGCCAAGGTCGGCGCTGCGATTGCCGAGCGGGCCAAGAAGGCGGGCGTCGAAGAATGCTACTTCGACCGTGGCGGCTTCCTGTTCCACGGCAAGATCAAGGCGCTTGCCGATGCGGCCCGCGAAGGCGGTCTGAAGTTCTAAATCAGGCGGGCGGCAGTGATGCCGCCCCGATGATCCGGGTCCCCGCCCGCCGGGGACACCAGGATTGGCTTTAACGGCACAGCGTGCCACCACGAAGGAATTGCCAAATGGCAGAACGTGAGAACCGCCGGGAACGTCGTGACGACCGTCGCGACAACCGCCCGGAAGAAACCCCGGAATTCGCCGACCGTCTGGTCGCGATCAACCGTGTCTCGAAAACCGTCAAGGGTGGCAAGCGCTTCGGCTTTGCGGCCCTGGTGGTCGTCGGTGACCAGCGCGGTCGCGTCGGCTTCGGCAAGGGCAAGGCCAAGGAAGTGCCGGAGGCGATCCGCAAGGCCACTGAACAGGCCAAGCGCAGCATGATCCGCGTGCCGCTGAAGGACAGCCGGACGCTGCACCACGACATGGAAGGCCGCCATGGCGCCGGACGCGTCGTGATGCGGACTGCCGTCGCGGGTACCGGGATCATCGCCGGCGGCCCGATGCGCGCCGTGTTCGAGATGCTCGGTGTTCAGGACGTCGTCGCCAAGTCGATCGGCACGCAGAACCCCTACAACATGATCCGTGCAACCATCGATGGCCTCAAGGCCGAAACCTCGCCCCGTCAGGTCGCGTCGCGTCGTGGCAAGAAGGTGGCCGAGATCCTTCGGAAGCCCGAAGCCGAAACCCCCGCCACTGAAAACGTGGAGGCCTGATCATGGCTGACAAGAAGAAGACCATCGTCGTCAAGCAGATCCGTTCGGCTGCCCGCCGTCCGGCCGTGCAGACCGCCACGCTGAAGGGCCTTGGCCTGAACAAGCTGAACCGCACCCGTGAGCTGGAGGATACCCCTTCGGTCCGTGGCATGGTGAACTCGATCAGCCATCTGGTCGTGATCGTCGAAGAGCGCGGCTAAGCTTCGCACGGGCGTAGGGTGGGCAACCTGCCCGCCACCCGCTGAAATCAGAACGCCCTCGCGCAACCGCGGGGGCGTTTTGCGAATCTGGGTGACGCATCCTTGGGTGATGGCTTGTGTCTATCCGGCAAAGGGATGACCCTCTGGTGGACTGGAAACTTGCACCCATCAGAGAATCAGAATGATCGTCCGCACCCTCGCTTCCATCCTTGACACCCCGGCGCATGTGAAGGGTGAGGCCTTCGAAAGCCGCCGCATCCTTCTGGCCGCCGATGGCCTGGGCTATTCGCTGCATGACACGATCTGCAAGGCCGGGACCGAGCAGCTTCTGGAATACAAGAACCACATCGAGACGAATTATGTCATCGAAGGGCAGGGGGCGGTGACCAACGTTGCCACCGGGCAGATCTGGCCGCTGGGGCCGGGCACGGTCTATGTGCTGGACCACCACGAGGCCCACCTTCTGCGCGCCGAGACGGACCTACGGATCATCTGTGTCTTCACGCCCGCGCTGACCGGTCAGGAAAAGCACGACGCCTCGGGCAGCTATCCTGCGGCTGGCTGAGGCCTTTGCCTTGCCAAGAGGCCAAGGGTCGTGTATCGGCCCGCGGTGGCCTTACGCTGCCACGAGAATCAACAAGAAATGCCGTGTTGTCCCCATCCGTCGCAGGTAGGGACTTTCCGGCCAAGGAGATTGCGACATGAAACTGCATGAACTCGCCGACAACGAAGGCGCGGCCAAGAAGAAAAAGCGCGTCGCGCGCGGCCCGGGCTCGGGCAAGGGCAAGACCGCCGGCCGGGGTATCAAGGGCCAGAAGTCCCGCTCGGGCGTAGCCATCGGCGGCTACGAAGGCGGCCAGATGCCGCTCTATCGCCGCCTGCCGAAGCGCGGCTTCAACAAGCCCAACCGTCTGGAGTTCGCTGTCGTCAACCTCGGCCTGATCGAGAAGTTCATTGCCGCGGGCAAGCTTGATGCCAAGGCCGAGATCACCGAAGACGCGCTGGTCGCGGCCGGTGTCACCTCGAACAAGCGCGACGGCATCCGGGTGCTGGCCAAGGGCGAGATCGCGTCCAAGGTCAAGCTGGTCGTGACCGGCGCCTCGGCTTCGGCAGTGGCTGCGGTGGAAAAGGCGGGCGGCAGCGTCACGCTTTTGGCACCGGTTGTGGCTGCGGCCGAATAAGGGATTGTGAGCGGCCCGCAGGTCGCTTACATCACCTCCAAGTTTTCCCGCGCCGCCGACCGGAGAACGGTTTGGCGGCGCTTGGCTTGAAAGAGACCTGACATGGCATCTGCTGCAGAGCAAATGGCGGCCAACCTGAGCTGGAGTGCGCTTGGCAAGGCTACCGACCTGCGCCAACGCATCTTCTTTACCATCGGCCTGCTCATGGTCTATCGGCTTGGAACCTACATACCGGTTCCGGGCATCGACGGCGCTGCGCTGCGCGAGTTCATGACCGAAGCGGCGCAGGGTGTCGGGGGCATGCTGAACCTGTTCACCGGCGGCGCCTTGAGCCGCATGGGGATCTTTGCGCTGGGGATCATGCCCTATATCAGCGCCTCGATCATCGTGCAGCTTCTGGCCACCATGTACGCCCCTTGGCAGCAGCTGCGCAAAGAGGGCGAGCAGGGCCGCAAGAAGCTGAACCAGTATACCCGCTATGGCACCGTGGCACTGGCGATCCTGCAGGGCTATGGCATCGCGATGTCGCTGCAGGCGGGCGGTCTGGCCCATACGCCGGGGCTGTTCTTCGTGGCCTCCTGCGTCATCACGCTGGTCGGCGGGACGATGTTCCTGATGTGGCTGGGCGAGCAGATCACCGCCCGGGGCATCGGGAACGGCATCTCGCTGATCATCTTCGTCGGCATCGTGGCCGAAATTCCGGCTGCCATGGCCCAGTTCTTCGCGCAAGGCCGGTCGGGTGCGCTGTCTACCCCGGTGATCCTCGGGATCATCGTGATGGTGATCGCGGTCATCACCTTCGTCGTCTTCATGGAACGCGCGCTGCGCAAGATCAGTATTCTTTACCCACGCCGTCAGGTGGGCATGAAGGTCTATGAGGGCGGCTCGTCGCATCTTCCGATCAAGGTGAACCCCTCGGGCGTGATCCCGGCGATCTTCGCCTCGTCGATCCTGCTTCTGCCGACGACGGTCAGCACCTTTTCCGGCGGGGGGACGAATCCGGTCCTGTCCTGGCTTGCCGCGAACCTTGGCTATGGCCAGCCGCTGCACCTGTTGTTCCTGGCCGTGATGATCATCTTCTTCGCCTACTTCTACACCTTCAACGTCGCCTTCAAGATCGACGACGTGGCCGAGAACCTGAAGAACCAGAGCGCGTCGATCCCCGGTATCCGGCCCGGCAAGAAGACAGAGGAATATCTGGAATATGTGGTGAACCGGATTCTGGTCCTGGGTTCGGGTTATCTGGCGGCCGTCTGCCTTCTGCCGGAAGTGCTGATCGCGGAACTGGGCATCCCGTTCTACTTCGGCGGCACTTCGGTGCTGATCGTGGTGTCGGTGACGATGGACACGATCCAGCAGGTGCAGTCGCATCTGCTGGCACACCAGTACGAGGCGCTGATCGAAAAGTCGCAATTGCGCGGCAAAAGGAAGACCGGCGCACCGAAGGCTCCGGCGCGGCGCTGACGCGATGACGAACATCATCCTTCTCGGACCGCCTGGCGCGGGCAAGGGCACCCAAGCCAAGCGCCTGGAAGAGACGCGCGGCATGGTGCAGCTGTCCACGGGTGACATGCTCAAGGAGGCCATTGCCAAGGGCACGGAGCTTGGCAAGCGCGTCGAGGGCATCATGGCCCGGGGCGAGCTGGTGACGGACGAGATCGTGATCGGCCTGATCGAGGACAAGATCGCCGAAGGCGCGCAGGGCGGCTTCATCTTCGACGGTTTCCCGCGCACGCTGAACCAGGCCGACGCGCTGGGTGAGCTTCTGGAGCGCACCGGACAGGCGCTGGACGCCGTGATCGAGATGCAGGTTGACGATGCGGCGCTGGTGGCACGGGTTACCGGGCGCTTCACCTGCGGCAATTGCGGCGCGGTCTACCACGACGTGACGCATCCCACGAAGGTCAAGGGTACTTGCGATGTCTGCGGCAGCCAGAACCTCAAGCGACGGGCGGACGACAACGAGGAAACGCTGAAAACGCGCCTGTTGGAGTACTACAAGAAGACCTCGCCGCTGATCGGCTACTACTACGCCAAGGGGAACCTTTCGGCGGTTGATGGTCTGGCCGAAATGGATCAGGTCGCCGATGCGATCGCCAAGGTTCTTGACAAGTCCTGAAAAATCCGCGCGGCGCCCTTGACGGCCCCCCCAAAAGCCCCTAATGCACGGCGTCCCGCGGTGGAATCGCCTTGCGGGCCTTCCTGATTGGAAGTTCGGACCGTCCGGGGCAAAGCCCCTGACGGAGTTGTGAAAAAAGGTTCTGGCACTACGGAACCGCAACAGAAAAGGACGACACGTTTGGCACGTATTGCTGGCGTCAACATTCCCACCGCGAAACGGGTTCCGATCGCGCTGACCTACATCACCGGTATCGGTCCGACCACCGCCGAAGGCATCTGCGAGGCGCTCAAGATCGACCGCGCCCGCCGGGTGAACCAGCTGACCGACAGCGAAGTGCTGGCGATCCGCGAGTACATCGACGCGAACCTGACTGTCGAAGGCGACCTGCGCCGCGAAGTCAGCATGAACATCAAGCGCCTGATGGACCTTGGCTGCTACCGTGGCCTGCGGCACCGCAAGGGCCTGCCGGTCCGCGGCCAGCGCACCCACACCAACGCTCGCACCCGCAAAGGCCCCGCTAAGGCCATTGCCGGCAAGAAGAAATAAGGGGCGCACGACATGGCACGCGATACCAAGACCGCCCGCACGAAGAAAAAAGAACGCAAGAACATCGCCGCCGGCGTGGCGCATGTGAACTCGTCGTTCAACAACACCAAGATCCTGATCTCGGATGTTCAGGGCAACGCGATTGCATGGTCGTCCTCGGGCACCATGGGCTTCAAGGGCAGCCGGAAATCGACGCCCTATGCCGCCCAGATGGCCGCCGAAGACGCCGGCAAGAAGGCGCAGGAACATGGCGTCCGCACCCTTGAGGTTGAAGTTCAGGGCCCCGGTTCGGGCCGTGAATCCGCGCTGCGCGCGCTGGCTGCCGTTGGCTTCCAGATCACCTCGATCCGCGACGTGACCCCGCTGGCGCACAACGGTTGCCGTCCGCCGAAGCGTCGCCGCGTCTAAGGCATTGATTTCTGCCGGGCCGTGGGGGGATATCCCCTCGCGGCCCGGTTTTCGTCGTTTACGATCCTCGGGCGTCCGCCAGCTTTCGGACATCGGCAGCGGACAAGAATAGGGGCTTCAGAATGATCCACAAGAATTGGCAGGAACTCATCAAACCCGCGAGCCTGGTCGTGAAGCCGGGGGCCGATGCCGCGCGCACCGCCACCGTCATCGCCGAGCCGCTGGAGCGCGGGTTCGGCCTGACGCTGGGCAACGCGCTGCGCCGGGTCCTGATGTCGTCGCTGCAAGGCGCGGCCATCACCAGCGTGCAGATCGACAACGTCCTGCACGAGTTCTCGTCGGTGGCGGGCGTGCGCGAGGACGTGACCGACATCGTGCTGAACCTCAAGGGCGTCAGCATCAAGATGGAAGTCGAAGGGCCGAAGCGGCTGTCGATCTCGGCCAAGGGGCCGGGCGTGGTGACTGCGGGCGACATCTCGGAGTCCAACGGGATCGAGATCCTGAACAAGGATCACGTGATCTGCCACCTGGACGACGGCGCCGACGTGTTCATGGAACTGACGGTCAACACCGGCAAGGGCTATGTCGCGGCCGACAAGAACCGCCCCGAGGATGCGCCGATCGGCCTGATCCCGATCGACGCGATCTATTCGCCGGTCAAGAAGGTCAGCTACGAAGTCACCCCGACCCGCGAAGGCCAGGTGCTGGACTACGACAAGCTGACGATGAAGGTGGAAACCGACGGCAGCCTGACGCCGGATGACGCCGTGGCCTATGCCGCGCGCATCCTGCAGGACCAGCTGTCGATCTTCGTCAACTTCGACGAGCCGGAATCGGCCAAAGCGGGCGAGATCGACAGTGGTCTCGAGTTCAACCCGCTGCTCTTGAAGAAGGTGGACGAGCTGGAGCTCTCGGTCCGGTCCGCGAACTGCCTGAAGAACGACAACATCGTCTATATCGGTGATCTGATCCAGAAGACCGAAGCCGAGATGCTGCGCACCCCGAACTTTGGCCGCAAGTCGCTGAACGAGATCAAGGAAGTGCTCTCGGGCATGGGTCTGCACCTCGGCATGGATGTCGAGGACTGGCCGCCGGAGAACATCGAGGACCTCGCCAAGCGGTTCGAGGACCAGTTCTGATTGACGGTGGGTTTCACCCACCCTACGCCGCTGCGTAGGGTGGGTGCCAACCCACCACACCGACAAATGCCCGGTCTGCCGGGGAAACCCTGGGCAATCCCGCCCCAACGACGCAGGTCTCAACGCAAGGCCTGCAACACAAAGCAAAACGAGACGATAGGAGACCATCATGCGTCACGCCCGCGGCTACCGCCGCCTCAACCGCACCCATGAACACCGCAAGGCGCTGTTCGCCAACATGGCCGGCTCGCTGATCGAGCACGAGCAGATCAAGACCACCCTGCCCAAGGCCAAGGAACTGCGTCCGATCATCGAGAAGCTGATCACGCTGGCCAAGCGCGGTGATCTGCACGCCCGCCGTCAGGCCGCTGCCCAGCTGAAGCAGGACCAGTATGTCGAGCGCCTGTTCGCCATCCTCGGCCCCCGCTACAAGGATCGTCAGGGCGGCTATGTCCGCGTGCTGAAAGCGGGCTTCCGCTATGGGGACATGGCCCCGATGGCGATCATCGAGTTCGTCGATCGCGACACCAGCGCCAAGGGCGCGGCCGACCGCGCGCGCGAAGAGGCCGCCGAAGGTTGAGGCCGTTGCGCGACGATGACAGACGAAAGGCCCGCCGCAGCGCGGGCCTTTTTGCTGCAACGCTCTGAAAATCGCCCGCTTTTGCCCGCTTGACCCAATACAGCTTGAACTCAAGCTGCAAGGGGTCAAGATCAATTCACGGTAGAATCGTGCGAGTTGGACAAGTGATCCTGTATGCCGGAACGGAAAGCCATAACCATGCTGCTTGAGCGGCTCGATGAACTGGCCCCGATGGGCTATACGGTCGGGCTGCACATCCGATTTGCCACACCGCTCGTCTACAAGAGTTCCTATCCGCCAGCCTGGGTCGAGCACTACAACAGCCACTCCTACTATCTGCGCGATCCGCTGGTGTTCTGGGGGGTGGGTGTCGAGGGCACGACGCGGTGGAGTTCGATCCCCTTGCCCGATCCGTTCGGCGTGATGAAGAAGGCCGCCGCACATGGCCTGAGCTATGGTGCCGTCTCTTCCTACGGTCCGATCACCTCACGCTCGATCGTCGGCATCAGCCGGTCGGATCGGGAGTTTGACGATGACGAACTTGCACGTCTGAAAGAGTTGACGATCCAGCTGCACATCGAGGCAAAGCCGCCCTCCGAACTGACGAAAGCGCAGATCGAGGCGCTGCAATGTCTTGCCAATGGGGACCGGCACGCAGCGGCGGCGGAAAAGCTTGGCATTACGGAAAGCGCCTTCAAGGCGCGGCTTCAGTCGGCGCGGGTCCGGCTGGAGGCGCGCACCACTTCGGAGGCGATCCGCAAGGCACGGGAATACCGTCTGCTCTGACAGGTGCCGTCCCCTTCACCCGGTTTGACGAACCAGAAGAAGGAGAGACGGAAATGCAAGCGACGACGTTGTCCTACGACAACCTGCACAATCACGGCGAGCTCTTCGCCAACATGTTCCGGGCCAGGCACCGGACCTTCATCCAGAACAACCGTTGGGAGCTTCCCGAAGCCAACGGGATGGAATTCGACCAGTATGATACGCCCGCAAGCCGGTGGGTCTGCGTGCACCGGGACGGCGAGGTGATGGCCGGGGTCCGCCTGACGCCCACGACGCACAGATGCGGCATCTACACCTACATGATCCGCGATGCGCAGCGCGGGCTGCTGGAGACCATTCCGCGTGACCTTCTGAACTTCGAGGCGCCGATCGACCCCAACATCTGGGAATCCAGCCGCGTCTTCGTGTCCAACGAAGTGCCGGCTGCGGACCGGCTGCGGGTGCAGATGCAGCTGATCCACGAGATGGTCATCTCGGCCCGCGCGCTGGGGGCGACGACGCTTTTGGGTATCATTCCGGAACATTCGCCGCGCCTCGCGCGTCGGGTCGGTCTGGATTGCATCCCCTGTGGCCCGGTCTTCGATGCCGGGGGCACCCGCTCGGTCTGCGTGACGATCAGCATGGCGACGAAGATGCACTAGGGCTTGCGGCGCGCGCCCGATGCCACATGGATCACGACCCCAATGCTCTCCGCCTTGGGGATCGTTGCGACAGCAGCCCAAGCTAGCGGCTTCTGTCTAGATGGGATGCGGGATAGACTGGAGCCATGACCGATCTCTTTAGCATGCAAACGCGCCCGGACAGTGGTCAGCGCCCCCTGGCAGACCGGCTGAGGCCGAAGTCGCTGTCCGAGGTCATCGGGCAGGACAAGGTGCTGTCCGGCGAGGGTCCTCTGGGGGCGATGCTGGCGGCGAGGTCGCTGTCGTCGGTTATCCTCTGGGGTCCGCCCGGGGTGGGCAAGACCACCATCGCCCGGTTGCTGGCGGACGAGACGGAGCTCCATTTCGTGCAGATCAGCGCGATCTTCACCGGCGTGCCGGAGCTGCGCAAGGTGTTCGAAGCCGCAAAGCTGCGACGTCAGAACGGCAGGGGGACGCTCTTGTTCGTGGATGAGATCCACCGCTTCAACAAGGCGCAGCAGGACGGGTTCCTGCCGCATATGGAGGATGGGACCATCCTTCTGGTCGGTGCCACGACCGAGAACCCGTCGTTCGAACTGAACGCCGCCCTCCTGTCGCGGGCGCAGGTCATCGTGCTGGAGAGGCTTTCGCTGGCCGACCTTGAACGGCTGGCGCAACGGGCCGAACAGGACCTGGGCCGGGCGCTGCCCCTGACTGGCGAGGCACGCGAAGCGATGCTGGAAATGGCCGATGGCGACGGGCGGGCGCTTCTGAACCTGATCGAGCAGGTCGCGGCCTGGAAGGTCGAGGCCGCCCTTGACCGCGAACAGCTGGCCGGACGGCTGATGCGGCGCGCATCGAAATACGACAAGTCGGGCGATGAACATTACAACCTGATCAGCGCCCTGCACAAATCGGTGCGCGGCAGCGACCCGGACGCAGCACTTTACTGGTTTGCCCGGATGCTGGAAGGCGGCGAGGACCCCCGGTTCCTTGCACGGCGGATCACGCGGATGGCGGTCGAGGATATCGGCCTGGCCGACCCGCAGGCGCAGGCGGTCTGCCTGGAAAGCTGGCAGACCTATGAACGGCTGGGCAGCCCCGAGGGGGAACTCGCGCTGGCGCAGGCGGTGGTCTATCTGGCGCTCGCGCCCAAATCGAATGCGGTCTACACGGCCTACAAGGCGGCACGGGCGGCGGCGCGCGAGACGGGAAGTCTGATGCCGCCGAAGCACATCCTGAACGCGCCGACCCGGATGATGAAGGATCAGGGCTACGGCGCGGGCTATGCCTATGACCATGACGCCGAAGACGGCTTCTCGGGGCAGAACTACTTTCCCGAGGGAATGAAGCGCCCTGTCTGGTACCTTCCGCCCGAGCGCGGCTTCGAGCGCGAACTGAAAAAGCGCATCGACTATTTCGCCAAGCTGCGCGCGCGTCGGGGGGAATAGAAATCCGCGCGGGTTTTGCCGCGCCCGGCCCGCGCCCCGGTTGACAAACCTACGGCCCGGGCACAAAGACCCGGAATGATCTTGACCCTTGCCCAAGTTGCCATCGGTGGCGCAATCGGTTCCGCGCTGCGGTTCCTGACCGTTGCCTTCATCGGCGCGCCGCTGGCGATACTTCTTGTCAACGTGCTGGGCAGCTTTGCCATGGGTATGTGCTTTGTCCTGCTGTCCACCCGGCTGTCGCCGCTGGTGATGACCGGGGTTCTGGGCGGCTTCACGACATTCTCGGCCTTCTCGCTGGATGCCTTGCAGCTTTGGGAGAAGGGTGAGGCGATGCAGGCGCTGGCCTATGTTGCCGGGTCGGTGGTGTTGTCGCTGGCCGCCGTGGTGGCTGGGGTCATGGTGGCGAGGGCCCTGACATGAGTGTGCAGCTGCTGACAGTGACCGAGGACGAGGGCGAACAGCGGCTGGACAAATGGCTGCGCCGCCGGTTTCCGCATCTGACACAGGGCGCGGTCGAAAAGATGTGCCGCACCGGGCAGCTTCGCGTGGACAGCGGCCGGGTCAAGGCGTCCGACCGGGTCATTCCGGGCCAGACGGTCCGGGTTCCGCCCCTGCCGCCGGAAGGGCCGCCGCCAGATGTGCGTCCGCAGGGCATCTCGGCGGCGGATGCGAAGATGATCCAGGCGGCGGTGCTCTACAAGGATGAGCACATGATCGTCCTGAACAAGCCCGCAGGGCTGCCCAGCCAGGGCGGGAGCGGCCAGGGTGACCGCCATGTGGATGGCCTCGCCGAGGCGTTGAAGTTCGGCTACAAGGACAAGCCCAAGCTGGTTCACCGGCTGGACAAGGATACCTCGGGCATCCTGATGCTGGCCCGTACCGACCGGGTGGCCCGCGCTTTGTCCGAGGCCCTGCGCCACCGCAACGCCCGCAAGATCTATTGGGCCGTCGTCGCCGGGGTGCCGCATCCCCGGCAGGGCTCGATCAAGTTCGCGCTGGAAAAGGCGCCGGGCCGGGGCAGGGGCGGCGAGGGCGAAAAGATGGTCTGCGTCCATCCCGCGAAGCTGGCCGACCACCCGGACGCCAAGCGGGCGCAGACCGATTTCTTCACGCTCTGGTTCCTTGGCAATCGGCTGTCGTGGATGGCGCTAGAGCCGGTGACCGGCCGAACCCATCAGTTGCGCGCCCATATGGCCGAGATCGGGCATCCAATCCTGGGGGACGGCAAGTATGGCGGTGGGGAGTCCGAGAACCTCGGGGATGGCTGGGGCGCGGGCGTCGGGGGCGATCTGTCAAGAAAGCTGCACCTGCACGCCCGCAGCCTGACCATCGAACATCCGATCACCAAGAAGCTGATGACCTTCACCGCCCCGCTGCCCGAGCATATGGCCCGGACCTGGAAGCTTCTGGACTGGAAGGAAGATGACGTTCCCGCTGACCCGTTCGAGGTGATCCGGTGAACACCTGGGCCCCCCGCCGCTTCTGGACCGCTGCCGCGGTGATCCCGGAGGCGGGCGGCTTTGCGGTTCATCTTGACGGCCGTCCCGTGCGCACGCCCCTCAAGGCGCCGCTTCTGTTGCCGACCGAGGCTCTGGCCCGCGAAGTTGCCGCCGAATGGCAGGCAGTCGAGGGCAAGGTCGACCCGTCGCGCATGCCCTTTACCCGCATGGCCAATTCCGCGATCGACAAGGTAGCGCCGCAGATCGACGCCGTCGCCATGATGCTGGCCGAGTATGGGGGGTCGGACCTTCTTTGCTACCGTGCCGCGGCGCCGGCGGGCCTGGTGGCCCGGCAGGCAGAAGCGTGGGATCCGCTCCTCGACTGGGCCGCCGCCGAGCTTGCCGCTCCACTTGCCGCAACCGTCGGCGTCATGCACCACGCTCAGCCGCAGACCAGCCTTCTGGCGCTGGGCCAGGTGGTGCAAAGCTTCCCGCCGTTCCAACTGGCTGCCCTGCACGACCTTGTTGCCTTGTCCGGTTCGCTGGTCCTTGCCCTTGCCGTGGCACGCGGGCGGTTGAGGGCAGAAGAAGCATGGAACCTCAGCCGGATCGACGAATCCTGGCAGATCGCCGAATGGGGCGAGGATGAGGAGGCGGCCGAGATCACGGCCTTGAAGCGGGCCGACTTCATGCGTGCGGACCGATTCTTGGGATTGTGTCGGTAACAGCTTTGTCCAAATCCTGTGCAGCCCTGCGTCAAAAGGCGGAATGGCCTGTTCAACCAGTCGAAATCACGCGTTTTTCCTGTTTGTGTTCAAGCCGACTTGACCTTTCAAACCGCTTTCGTTGAAACTGGCGTGCACTGGGAGAGGCTCACCTCCAACAGTTTCGCCGCCGTGAGAGATCGCGGGGCATCATAAAACGCGGCCCGCGAACGGCCGCTTACTCAGGAAGAGGTAAGAATGAAAAAATCCGTGTTCCTCGGCACGCTCGCGGCCACCACGATGGTTGCGGGCCTTGCCATGGCCGGCACCCTTGACGACGTCAAGGCGCGTGGCGAGTTGATCTGCGGGTCGAACACCGGCCTGACCGGCTTCGGTGCCCCGGATGCCAACGGCAACTGGGCTGGCTTCGACGTCGACCTGTGCCGCGCAGTTGCTGCGGCGGTCCTCGGCGATGCCACCAAGGTCAAGTTCGTTCCGACCACGGGCGAAACCCGCTTCACCGCGCTGCAGTCGGGCGAAGTTGACCTCCTGGTTCGCAACTCCACCTGGACCGCGACGCGCGACAGCGAACTTGCCTTCGATTTCGTGGCCGTGAACTACTATGACGGTCAGGGCTTCATGGTGAAAAAGGACCTTGGCGTCTCTTCGGCCAAGGAACTGGACGGCGCCACGGTCTGCATCCAGACCGGCACCACGACGGAACTGAACCTGGCTGACTTCTTCAAGCAGAACAACATCAGCTACCAGCCGGTCACCGTGGCCGACGACTCGGAAGCACAGCGCCAGTATCTGGCCGGTGCTTGCGATGCCTACACCACCGACGCCTCGGGCCTGGCCGCAAGCCGCGCGACCATGCCGGACGCCGACAACCACATCATCCTGCCCGAGATCATCTCGAAGGAACCGCTTGGGCCGGTCGTCCGTCATGGCGACAACCAGTGGGGCGATGTGGTGCGCTGGACCTACTATGCGCTGTTGATCGCCGAAGAGAAGGGGATCACTTCGGCCAACGTGAACGAGGTCGCTTCGTCCACCGCTGACGAAGAAGTCAAGCGCCTGCTTGGCGTGACCGGCGACATGGGTGCCAAACTTGGCCTCGACAACGACGCCTTCAAGAATGCCATTGCCGCTGTCGGCAACTATGGCGAAGTCTTCGCCCGCAATATCGGCGAAGGCACCTCGATCAATCTGGCCCGCGGCCTGAACGCGCTGTGGACCCAGGGCGGCCTGCAGTACGCACCGCCGTTCCGCTGATCCCGGAACCCGGGGGCGCCTGACCGGCGCCCCCGATTGCATTCAACGAAAATCTGACTGACCAGGGGCAAGAGACCCCGCCGCTACCGGTAAACCGGAGCCGTCGTCGGAAACAGGGGGAAGCCATGGCAATGGCCACGGACGCGCCGAATGATCGCTTTCGGCTCTCGATGCTCGTCTATGATACGCGCTACAGGTCCTACACGATCCAGATCGTGGTGCTGGTGCTGTTCGCCATGGCGGTCGCATGGCTGCTGAACAACACGGTCCAGAACCTTGAAGCGCGCGGAAAGCAGTTCAACTTCGCGTTCCTGTGGCAGCGTGCAGGCTATGACATCGGCCAGCAACTCATTCCCTACACCAACGACGACAACCATTTCCGTGCGCTGCTGGTCGGGCTTCTGAACACCCTGGTCGTGGCCTTCTGGGGCTGTATCTTCGCAACCGTTATCGGCGTTGTCGTCGGGGTGCTGCGGTTGTCGAACAACTGGCTGATCGGCCGGCTGATGACAATCTATGTCGAGATCTTCCGCAACGTTCCGCTGCTTCTGTGGATCCTCTTGTCGTATGTGATCCTGTCCGAGACGACGCCGCAGCCGCGCGATTTCCGCCTGACCGAAGAGATGGCAGCGGCGGGTGAGGTGCCGGCCGCATCAATGATCCTGTTCGATACCGTGGCCATCACGAACCGCGGAATGAACATCCCGTCGCCCCTGTTCGACCGCAGCCTCGGCTCGGTCGATCTCGGGTTCCTGTCGCTGAACCTGAACATCCTCGCGGTGATCCTTGTCATCGCCGGTTCGGTGTGGGCCAACCGACGGATCCTTGCCTCGGCAAGGGCGGTGCAGGAAGCGACAGGCGACCGCCCGGTCACATGGTGGAAGTCGCTTCTGGTCCTGTTCGGTCCGATTGTCGCGCTGAAATTCATTCTGGGCCTGCACCTTGAGATTCCAGAGCTGACCGGCTTCAACTTTCAGGGGGGCATCCTTGTCGCGCACAGCTTCACCGCGCTTCTGATTGCCTTGTCGCTCTACACCGCCGCCTTCATCGCCGAGATCGTCCGCTCGGGTATCCTGGCGATCAGCCGGGGCCAGACCGAGGCCGCCTATGCGCTGGGGCTGCGCCCCAACCGCACGATGAGCCTGATCATCCTGCCGCAGGCGCTGCGGGTCATCATCCCGCCGCTGATCAGCCAGTTCCTGAACCTGACGAAGAACACCTCGCTGGGGATCGCGGTCAGCTACCTCGACCTGCGCGGCACGCTGGGCGGCATCACGCTGAACCAGACGGGACGTGAGCTGGAATGCATGCTGCTGATGATGCTGATCTACCTGACCATCAGCCTCATCATCTCGTCGTTGATGAACCTCTACAACTCGACTGTGCAGTTGAAGGCGCGCTGAGATGAGTGACACAAGAGCCCAGCCCATCACCTTCGTCCGCGACAGCATGCTGCCGCCCGCACTGCCCCCGGTCGGTGAACGCGGCGCCATCAAATGGATGCGGGAAAACCTGTTCTCGACCCCGCTGAACATCGCGCTTACCGTCCTTGGCGTCCTGATTGTCTACTGGCTTGTCGCGACCTCGCTGCCATGGTGGCTCAATTCGGTCTGGAATGCCTCATCCCTGGGGGAATGCCGCGAAATCGTTGCGGCCAAGGCCGGAGAAGGCGCGACTGGCGCTTGCTGGGCGATGATCCGTCAATGGTGGGGCGCCTTCATCTTCGGCTTTTATCCTTCCGAGCAGTGGTGGCGCCCGGTGCTGTCCTTCGGCCTGCTGTTCGCCGCGCTCGCCCCGGTGCTGTTTGCGGGCGAAAAGCGGAACCTCGGTATCGTCCTCGCTTCGGTTGCGGCCTATCTGGCCCTTGCCATGTGGCTGGCCGGAGCGCCGACGCTGGCGCTGGTCCTGTCGCTTGGGCTGGCCCTGGGCCTTGTCGCGCTGAGCCAGATCAGCCCTGGCCAGCTTCTGTGGTTCACGCTGATCTATCCGCCGCTGTGCTACTGGCTCTTGTGGGGCGGGTCGATCTGGTCGCCCATCGTGGCCATGGCCGGCTTTGGCGTGCTTTACGGCGTCTTCCGCCTTGCTTCCCCGCTGATCGGCCTGGCGCCGGCCGCCGGGGCCGGGGTGGTCGCGGCGGTGCTGTGGTGGCTTTATATCGATGTGCCGATGGCCAATGCCCTGCAGTCGGCACTGCCCTTCGACATCCTCTCCGTCAACTCGGACCGGTTCGGCGGCTTCCTTCTGGCCATCGTGATCGGGGTGACGGGGATCAGCTTCTCTTTGCCCATCGGTATCCTGTTGGCGCTGGGCCGTCAGTCGGACATGCTGATCGTCAAGACGCTGTCGGTGGGCTTCATCGAGTTCATCCGGGGCGTGCCGCTGATTACGCTTCTGTTCACCGCTTCGCTTCTTCTGCAATACTTCCTGCCGCCGGGAACGAATTTCGACATCATCCTGCGTGTCATCATTCTGGTGACCTTCTTCGCCGCCGCCTATCTGGCCGAGGTGATCCGGGGCGGCCTCGCGGCCCTGCCGCGCGGGCAGTACGAGGCGGCCGATGCGCTGGGCCTCGACTACTGGCGGGCGCAACGTCTGATCATCCTACCGCAGGCCTTGAAGATCTCGATCCCCGCGATCGTCTCGACCTTCATCGGGCTGTTCAAGGACACCACGCTGGTCGCCTTCGTGGGCCTGATGGACCCCTTGAAGGGCGTCACGCAAATCGTCCGTGCCGACATCAACTGGAAGGGCATCTACTGGGAGCCCTACATCTTCGTCGGCGCGATTTTCTTCCTCATCTGCTTCGGCATGTCGCGGTACTCCATGTATCTCGAACAGAAGCTCAAGACCGACCATCGCTAGGGGCAAATCATGGCAGACGCAGCAACCATGCAGATCTCGGATGAAGTTGCGATCCAGATCCGCGGCATGAACAAGTGGTACGGCCAGTTCCACGTTCTGCGCGACATCAACATGACGGTGCAGCGGGGCGAGCGGATCGTGATCTGCGGGCCTTCGGGGTCGGGGAAATCGACGCTGATCCGCTGCATCAACCGGCTGGAGGAACACCAGCAGGGACAGATCGTGGTGGACGGGACCGAACTGACCAACGACCTGAAGAACATCGACAAGGTGCGCTCCGAGGTCGGCATGGTGTTCCAGCACTTCAACCTCTTCCCGCACCTCACGATCCTTGAGAACTGCACCCTGGCCCCGATCTGGGTCCGCAAGGTGCCAAAGCGTGAGGCGGAAGAGACCGCAATGCATTTCCTGCACAAGGTCAAGATTCCAGAGCAGGCCAACAAGTATCCCGGCCAGCTTTCGGGCGGCCAGCAGCAGCGCGTGGCCATCGCCCGGTCGCTCTGCATGCGGCCGCGGATCATGCTCTTTGACGAACCGACCTCGGCGCTTGACCCCGAGATGATCAAGGAAGTGCTGGATACGATGATCCAGCTGGCGGAAGAGGGCATGACCATGCTTTGCGTCACCCACGAGATGGGTTTCGCCCAGGCCGTGGCGAACCGGGTGATCTTCATGGACCAGGGCCAGATCGTCGAGCAGAACGAGCCGCGCGAGTTCTTCAACAACCCGCAAAGCGACCGGACCAAGCTGTTCCTCAGCCAGATTCTGGGTCATTGACCGAGGATATCCTTGGGGGGAATACCCACTGGCAAAACAAGGAGTCCCGCAATGGTTGCGCTTGCCATCGTAAGTGACGTGCTATCGTCACTTGGAATACCCGGAAGCGCTACCCTTGCGGACCTCGCCAACAAAGCGGTGGAAAAGAGGCGGTTGGAGGCCTCCGAACTCTTGATCGAAGAGCTTCGGCAAGGTGCCGTGTCCTTCGACGAAGCGGACATCGATCCATTCGTTCTGATTCTTCTTCGTTTTGTCCGCGCTGTTGATGAAGGAGTGGCCAAAGAGAACCTGAAGCTAATGGCCAAAGTCATAGCAGGATTGAAGAAGAACAAGGCCCTTCAGGACAATGAATTCTCGCGGTGGGCCGCCACACTCTCCGACTTGACCCGAGACGAGATCGTCGCGATCGGTAAGGCATTTCAACTGACGAGAACACCAACCTTTGACCCTGATGGCGTTGATCAGTTTTGGCAGCCATTTAAGGCATCAATGCAGAGTGGGAACTACTCTGAAGAGCAAATGATGGCAATTTGCGCTTCGATTTCTCGGTACGGACTGTTGCTGCCGGTGTCAGTTTGGGATGGACTAATTTACCATCCAAGTGAATGGCTGGTCGAGCTCGGCACACTGGCGGAAATGGAGCAAGTCTAAGTATCCGCGACTGCTAGTGCGCAGGATACTGTCCGTCACCCTACTCGACCCGCGCCAGAAGGTCTTCGACCTTCGGCCCCAGCCCCTCGACGATCAGCTTCACGCCCTCGGGGTTCGGGTGGATGCCGTCGGCCTGCATATAGGCCGTCAGGCTTGCCGGATCGGACGGGTCCGCCCCCGCCGCCCTCAGACCCTCAAAGAAATCATCGGCCAGAATGCTGTCGTAGGCCACCGCCAGATCGCCATACATGCCGTCGAAGGCGGTCTTGTAGTCCGGCCCGAAATTCGCCCCTGCCTTCATGCCGACGAGCAGGACCGGCAGGCCGCGCGCCTGGGCCTCGGTCAGGATGCCGTCCAGATTGCGCCGCGCCTCGGCCGGGTCGATCCCGCGCAGAAGGTCGTTGCCCCCCAGCGTCACGATCAGCGCGTCCGCCTCGGGCCCCAGCGCCCAGCCGATCCGCGCCAGGCCGCCGGCAGTGGTGTCGCCCGAGACGCCCGCGTTCTGCACGACGACGTCATGACCGCGGGCCACCAGCCAGCCCTGCAACTGCGGCACAAGGCCCTGAGACTGGTCCGCAAGGCCATAGCCCGCCGTCAGACTGTCGCCCAGTGCCACGATCGTGACCGGCTCGGCCCAAAGTGAACTTGACAGTGCAAACATTGCAACTGCAGCATTGCGGACCGCGCGAACCGCGCCATATCCCGCAGATGCAACCACCCGAAGGACCTGCCGCATGACCGATCCCGTTCTCGCGCTGACTAACGCGCGGCTCACCCTTGCCGGCAACGCCGGGCCAGTCGAGATCCTCAAGGGCATCTCGCTTCGGGTCGAGAAAGGCGAAACGGTCGGGCTCATCGGGCCGTCGGGGTCGGGCAAGTCGTCGCTCCTCATGCTCATGGGCGGGCTGGAGCGCGCCACCGGCGGCAAGGTTCTGGCGCTGGGGCGAGACCTGACCGTGATGGACGAAGACGCGCTCGCCCGGTTCCGTCGGGGGAATATGGGGGTTGTGTTCCAATCCTTCCACCTCATTCCGACAATGACCGCGCTGGAGAACGTGGCGCTGCCTCTGGAACTGGCCGACGTCGCCGATGCCTTTGAGCGGGCCGAGGCGGAATTGACCGCCGTCGGCCTTGGCGCGCGGATGCACCATTACCCGTCGCAGATGTCGGGGGGCGAACAGCAGCGCGTGGCCCTGGCCCGCGCCGCCGCCCCGCGCCCCGCGATCCTTCTGGCTGATGAGCCAACGGGGAACCTCGACGGCGTGAACGGCCAGGCGATCATGGACCTTCTGTTCGGCCTGCGCGACCGCCATGGGGCGACGCTGGTGCTGGTCACCCATGCGCCGGAACTGGCGGCACGCTGCGACCGGGTGATCCGCCTGGCCGACGGCCAGTTGGCGCCGGAACTGAAGGCCGCAGCCGAATGAGCCTCGCCCTCACCATCGCCCGGCGCGAATTGCGCGGCGGGTTGCGCGGGTTCCGCGTTTTCCTGGCCTGCCTTGCCTTGGGTGTTGCCGCCATCGCCGCTGTGGGCACGCTCCGCGCAGGCATCCAGCAGGGCCTGACCGACCAGGGCGCGGTAATCCTGGGCGGGGACGCCGAGATGCGGTTTACCTACCGCGGCGCGGATGCCGAGGAGCGCGCCTACATGGACCGGATCGCGACCGCGGTGTCCGAGGTGTACGACTTCCGCTCGATGGTCCTTACCGACGGCGACCAGGCGCTGACCCAGATCAAGGCGGTGGACAGCGCCTGGCCCCTGACCGGCGCGGCAGGCCTTGACCCGGCGATCCCGGTGGCCGAGGCGCTGGCGCCGCAGGACGGCATCCCGGGCGCGATCATGGATCCGGTGCTGATCGACCGGCTGGACCTGGCGATCGGCGACACGTTCCGCCTGGGCACGCAAGAGTTCGTCCTGACCGCCGCCTTGACCCGTGAGCCCGACAGCGCCTCGACCGGCATCACGCTTGGCCCCCGCACGGTGGTGCGCAGCGAAGACCTGACCGGGTCCGGGCTTCTGGCATCTGGCTCGATGTATGAAACCCGCTACCGCCTGCTGCTGCCGCCCGGCGCCGATCTGGCCGCATTGAAGCGCGAGGCGGAAACCACCTTCCGCGACAAGGGCATGCGCTGGACCGACAGCCGCAACGCTGCGCCGGGGATCGAGACCTTTGTCGACCGGATCGGCAGCTTCCTTGTCCTTGTTGGCCTCGCGGGGCTGGCGGTCGGTGGTGTCGGCATCTCGGCGGCGATCCGCAGCTATCTGGACGGCAAGACCGAAACCATCGCCACGCTGAAGACCCTGGGCGCGACCGGCGGACTGATCTTCCGAAGCTACCTGTGGCAGACCGCACTACTGGCCGGACTTGGCATCCTGATCGGGGTCGCCTTGGGCGCCGTGGCCCCGATTCTCGCCGCACCGCTGATCGAGGCCTCGCTGCCCTTCCCGGCCGATATCCGTCTGGCGCCGATGGCGTTGGTCGAGGCCGGATTCTACGGCGCGCTTTCGGCGCTGATCTTCACGCTTCTGCCCTTGGCGCGGACCGAAAGCATCCGGCCCGCCGCCCTTTATCGCGGCGGCGACGGCACCCGGGCCTGGCCGCGCAAACGCTATCTGGCAGCGCTGGTGGTGCTGGCGCTGGCTCTGGTCGGCAGTGCGACCTGGCTCTCGGGTATCCCGGAGCTCGCGCTCGGCGCAGCGGGCGGCATCGTCGGGGCGCTGGTGATCCTGGCGCTGGCTGCGTTCTTGTTGCGCACGGCCGCGCGTCGGCTCGCCCGCACCCGGCTGACCCATGGCCGCCCCGCCTTGCGCACTGCGCTGGCCGCCATCGGCGCACCCCGGTCGGATGCGACGCCAGTGGTGTTGTCGCTGGGCCTTGGACTGTCGGTGCTGGCCGCGGTTGGGCAGATTGACTGGAACCTGCGTTCGGCCATCGCGACCGACCTGCCGACCCGGGCGCCGGCCTTCTTCTTCATCGACATCCAGCCCGATCAGATCGACCCTTTCCTCGAACTGGTGCGCGCCAACCCGCAGGTCAGCGAGATCGAGACCGCGCCGATGCTGCGCGGGGTCATCACCCAGATCAACGGCCGTCCGGCGCGCGAGGTCGCGGGCGATCACTGGGTCGTGCGCGGCGACCGGGGCATCACCTATGCCGCCACGCCCGGCGAAAAGACCCGGATCACCGCTGGCAGCTTCTGGCCCGAGGATTACGCGGGCGAGCCACAGATCAGTTTCGCCGCCGAAGAGGCTGCCGAGATCGGTTTGAGTCTTGGCGACACCATGACCGTAAACATCCTCGGCCGCGACCTGACTGCCACGGTCACCTCGTTCCGCGAGGTCGATTTCTCGAACGCCGGGATGGGCTTTGTGATGACGTTGAACCCCGCCGCATTGGCAGGGGCCCCGCACACCCATATCGCCACCGTCTACGCCCCGCCCGAGGCCGAGGCCGCGGTCCTGCGCGAGGTGACGAAGACCTGGCCCAACATCACCGCGATCCGCATCCGCGAAGCGGTGGACCGCGTTTCCGAGGCGCTGTCGGCCATCGCGACCGCCACCGCCTGGGCAGCGGCCGGGACGCTTTTGACCGGCTTTGTGGTGCTGATCGGCGCGGCCGCCGCTGGGGAACGGGCGCGGATCTATGAATCCGCCATCCTCAAGACCATCGGCGCGACCCGGCGCCGGATCCTGTCCAGCTTTGCCTTGCGTTCGGCCCTGATGGGCGCGGCGGCAGGAGTGGTGGCAGTGGCAGCGGGGGGCTTGGCGGGCTGGGGCGTCATGACCTTCGTCATGCAGAGCAGCTATCGGTTCGAGCCCATGTCAGCCCTGGGGATCGTGCTGGGCGGCATCATTGCGACGCTGGTGGCCGGCCTCATGTTCGCTCTGCGGCCATTGTCGGCGCGTCCGGCCCGAACACTTCGCGCCCAGGATTAGGCAGGGCAGCGCGGGCCATTCCCGCTATCTTGCCGAAGCCGCCCCAAGGTCAGCGTCACCGCTTTCAACTCGCGGCTTTCCGGCTTGATGCGTGATACCATGGCCGCCAGCCAAGCCAAGGGTGTCAGCCACAGGGCCAGGCGGGCCGACCGGCCCATCGCCTCGGGCGGTGCGGCACCGGCATAGGCCCCCAGAGCCGCGTCGACCCAGCGCGGGTCGTCAGGCCAGCGGGTGAAGCAGGTCTGCACGAACATCACCAGATCCGCCGCCTGCCAGAAGCCAGCGCGCGGCCCGCGCCGAAACCGTTCAAGGTCGATGAACCGCGCCGCGGTCCCGTCCCAGCAGATATCACGAACGGCAGGCCGGCCGTGAACAAGTCCGGCCCAGTGCAGATCTGCCAGGGCGCGCCCAGCACTCGCAAACGCCGTGAACTTGTCCTTGTCGGACAATGCCCGGTCCTCTGCCACTTCTGGCAGCGTCGGTCCGGCGTCGGGCAGCAAGATCCAACCCCGCCCCTCTGCCACGATGCCAGCAACCGGCAACCCCGCAGCGTCCAGGGCCCGCAACCCTTCGCACTCGGCCGCGAAGGCCCGACCCGGATCGCCCTTCTGCAACCGCAACCGCCCGGAAAGCCGCTCCTCGCGTTTCAGCCAGAAACGCCGTCCGTCAGTCAGGTCAAGGCGCTGCACGCGCTGGAATGGCCCCACAAGGGCGTCCATCAGACGTTTGTGCAACTCGGACTCTGTCACCGGGGGTCTGCTCCGCTACCGAAGCCCCCGATGTAACCGGATTGCGACAGATTTGTAAGGGCGCTCGGCCGGGAGAAGTCGGCCCACGGTGACGGAGGGGCGTTCCTCAGCCGAAGAACCCCGGTCCCGCCCGGTCCAGCAGCTCCTCTGCCAGGGCGCGACCGATCGCCGCTCCCTGTGCTACCGGACCGCGCGTTTCGCCTGCAACCGAGGCCGAACCATCCGGCCGCAGGATCTCGCCCCTGAGCCACAATTCGCCACCGGAAACCACTGCCAGCCCGGCAATCGGGGTCTCGCAAGAGCCGTCAAGGCGGGCGAGGAAGCTGCGCTCTGCCGCGAGTCGTTCGCCGGTCTCTCGGTCGTGGATCGCCGCCAGCATTGCCGCCACCCGGTCGTCGGCCTGCCGCCGTTCGACCCCGATCGCGCCTTGGGCCACGGCGGGCAGCATCTCTTCGGGCGCAATGGCCGAGCGTGCGACCTCGAGCATGCCCAGCCGGGTCAGGCCCGCCATGGCCAGGAAGGTCGCATCTGCAACCGCTTCCTCCAGCTTGCGCATCCGGGTTTGCACGTTGCCGCGGAACTCCACCAGCCTCAGGTCCGGCCGCCGAAGTGCCAGTTGCGCCCGCCGCCGCAGGCTGGACGACCCGACCGTCGCCCCCTGCGGCAGATCGGCGATGGAGCCGTAGCGCGGCGAGACGAAGGCATCGCGCACATCGGCGCGCGGCAGGTAGCAGTCCAGCACCAGACCCTCGGGCTGCTGGGTCGGCATGTCCTTCATCGAATGGACGGCGATGTCGATGCCGCCGTCCAGCAGCGCCTCTTCGATCTCGCGGGTGAAGAGGCCCTTGCCGCCGATCTCGCGCAGGGCCTTGTCCTGGATCTGGTCGCCGGTGACCTTGATCACCACGATCTCGAAGGCCGCTTCGGGCAGGGCAAAGGCGGCCATCAGGCAGCGCCGGGTTTCATGCGCCTGCCAAAGGGCAAGCGGCGAACCACGGGTTCCGATCTTCAGCGGGCGGGCGGGGGTGGGCAGATCATCGCGCATGGGCACAGGCATAGCGGTGTCAGGCGGGGCTGACAACTCTTGACAACCCGGCCCGGGCGTCGGACCCATGGGTCCAAGGTGACATGAGGCAAATATGACCAAGACAATCCTGCGCGCCCTCGGCGGTGAAACCCTTCCCACCCCGCCGATCTGGATGATGCGCCAGGCGGGCCGCTACCTGCCGGAATACCGCGAGACGCGGGCCAAGGCGGGGGATTTCCTGTCGCTCTGCTACAACCCCGAGCTTGCCGCCGAGGTCACGCTGCAACCGATCCGCCGCTATGGGTTCGACGCGGCAATCCTTTTTGCCGACATCCTGCTCTTGCCTCAGGCGCTGGGGCCGAAGCTCTGGTTCGAGACCGGCGAAGGCCCCCGGATGGAAACCACGACCACCCCGGGCCAGATCGCGAACCTGAAGCCGGTCGAGGCGATCCACGACACGCTGTCCCCGGTCTTCGAGACCATCCGCATCCTGTCGCGCGCCTTGCCGAAAGAGACCACGCTGATCGGTTTTGCAGGGGCGCCTTGGACGGTGGCGACCTACATGATCGCGGGCAAGGGCTCCAAGGATCAGGCTGCCGCCCACACGCTGAAGGATACCGACCGCGCGACCTTTCAGGCGCTGATCGACCGGATCACCGAGGCGACGATCGAGTATCTCTCGGCCCAGATCGAGGCTGGGGCCGAGGTGGTGAAACTGTTCGACAGCTGGGCCGGATCCCTCAAGGGCCAGGACTTCCGAGATTTTGCCGAGGCGCCGACGGCAGAGATAATCGCCGCGCTGAAGGCCCGGCATCCGGGCATCCCGATCATTGCCTTCCCGCGTGAGGCCGGGCAGGGCTACATCGGCTTTGCCCACCGCACGGGGGCTGACTGCGTGGCGATCGACAATTCCGTCAGCCCGGAATGGGCGGCCGCGAATGTCCAGATCGACGGCTGTGTCCAGGGCAATCTGGCGCCGGAACACATGGTCACCGGCGGCGCCGCGCTGGTGGCGGCGACGCGCCATGTGGTCAAGGCCTTCGCCAACGGACCGCATATCTTCAACCTTGGCCACGGGATCACGCCTGACGCCAGCCCTGACAACGTGCAACTGATGATCGATACGGTGCGCGGCGGGTGACACCGCACCCGGGGTTCGGACGTGCTCCTCTGGCCCGGACTTTCAGGCCGCAATCTCGCGCGGGACGATGAAATCGACCGTGATGCCGGTCCCGAAGGTCACCTGACCCCAGTCGGTCAGGTCGAAATCGACGACCAGCGTCGCCCCGGTCGGATAGCGGGCAAAGTCGGCCGAAGGGGGTGGATGGGCGACCAGCCGCGCGGCGAAATCGGCGATGCCGGGATTGTGTCCGATCATCATCACTGTGTCGGCCTTGGCATGGCGCAGGACTGCCATCATCACATCGGGACCGGCATGGTAGAGCGCGGGCTTCAGTTCCAGGACCGGAGTGCCGGGCAGGGCCGGAGCGATTCCGGAAAAGGTCTTCCGCGTTCTGAGCGCGTCGGAACACAGCACTTCGGCCGGAACATATCCGCGGCTGGCCAGCCATTGTCCAAGGTCGGCTGCCGCCGCCTTGCCGCGCTCGTTCAGCGGGCGGTCGTGGTCGGGCATCAGGGGATCATCCCAGGAGGACTTTGCGTGCCGGGTCAGGATCAACCGCTTCATCTGTGGAATTGCCCCATGTGATAGGCCGACTGTTCCGGCAGTCTTGCATAGGTCTGCGACACCGGGCAAGCGCGGCGCACGAGGCAGCCGCCAGACATGCAATCCTGTCCCTCGGCCTGCGCCAGGAAGGCATGACAGGCGGGAACGTCGTAGCCCGACTGTGACAAGGCCTTGGGCGGGCAGGCACTTCGGCACGGGGCCGCGCAGCCGTCGCAGGGGCGGGGAAGGGGCGGTGGGACCTCGACGTCGACTTTAAGGGCCAGCGCGCCGCGGAAGCTGACCAACAGGCCCTGACCGGCATGAACCAGAAGTCTCACCGGGCTTTCCCAGACCCGGCCGGTCCGCAGCGCCCATTGCTGGAAAGGGTGCCATGGCGGGCCACCGAAGGGAAACAGCGCCTTGGCCCCAAGGTCGCAGGCCACCCGCCCGATCACGCGCCGCGACCAGCGGTCCAGTGGATCGGGCATGCCGTCCTGCCACTCTGGCTGGGCTGTCACATGTGGCCAGAAACCGGGCTCGTGCGGGCCTACCAGAAGAAGCGTCCGGGTGCCTTGGGGAAAGCCGCTCTCATCAGGTTCGACCGCGAAGCCGCCCAGGATCTCCAGCCGATGCGGGGAAAGCTGCGACTGGATGTCGGACAGTCCGGGCTGATCCTGACAGGGAGCGGTTTCGGTCATTGTGCCAGAATGCGGAAGGAAAGAGGAAAAGCAAAGCCTTGTCTTGCGGGGTCGACGGGTGCGGATTGCCTGAATGGATGGACGACATGGCCCTCCGGGTGCCAGTGCAACGCAGGCCCGCAGGCCAGATCCGTCCCCGCGATCGGCGCGTCAGGGGGTGTTGGCGGAAGGCGGATCCGTCGCAGGTGGCGGACCGTCATCCGGCGCCGCTGCCGGTTCCTCCGCGTCGGCGTTCGCCGGTCCCTCGGGTGGAGCGGTGAGGATGCCGTTCTGCCATATCCCCTCGGCCACGTCGCCGCTGGCATAGGTCAGGCGGCCCTCGCCTTCGCGCGTCCCGGCCCGGAACTGGCCGACATAGACATCGCCTGAAGGATAAGTCGCGGTCCCCCTGCCCTCGATTTGGCCCGCGACCCATTCACCGACATAGCGGAAGCCATCCAGGGTCGTGAACTCACCCTCGCCGTTCCGCAGGCCTGCCTTGAAGGTGCCCTTGTAAAGACTGTCATCGGGATAGATGGCCGACCCGACCCCTTCGCGCTGGCCATCGACCCAGTCGCCCTCATAGCGATAACCGTCGGGGTGGGTCATTGTGCCGGTGCCATGCGGCAATGCATTGACAAAGGCGCCCTCGTAGACCCGGCCATCGGCATAAGTGGCGCGGCCCTGACCCGTGATGAGCCCGCGTTGCCAGTCACCCTGATAGGTCGATCCGTCGGGATAGGTGATTGCCCCTTGCCCGTGCGGCTGGTCGGCCAGCATGGCGCCTACATAGACCGAGCCGTCCGGATAGGTGATGGTGCCGGTGCCCTCCATCCGCCCCTCGACCCAGGTCCCTTCATAGGTGAAACCGTCCGCAGCCGTGAACGTGCCCGACCCATGGCGTCGGTCCGCAACCCAGTTGCCGGAATAGATGTCGCCGTTCTTATGGGTCAGCTGCCCCTGTCCCTGCCGCTGGCCGTTGACGAAGGCCCCTTCATAGACATCACCGTTGGGCTGGCTGAGCACACCCTGGCCGTTGATCTGGCCGTCGGCCCAGTCACCCTCATAGCTGAGCCCGTCCGGCATGGTCAGCTTTCCCTGACCTGACCGCTGCCCCCGGACGAGGGTGCCCTGATAGACCGTGCCGTCCGGGTAGGTGATCTTGCCCGTGCCCTCCTTCACGCCCATCACCCACTGGCCTTCGTATGTGTAGCCCGAGGGGTTGGTCAGCGTGCCGCGCCCGTTGTGCTGGCCGCGTGTGAAGGTGCCGGTATAGACCGATCCGTTGGGATAGGTTGCCACACCCTGGCCCGTCATCTGTCCCAGGGCCCAGTCGCCCTCATAGGTACGGCCATCCGGTGCGGTGATCTTGCCCGTGCCGTCCGGTTGGCCGTTCAGGAACCCGCCTTCGTAGACCGAGCCGTTCGGATAGCGTGCGGTGCCCTGACCCGTGATCTCGCCCTCGATCCAGTCGCCGGTGTATTCAAAGCCGGAGGGCAGGCGGTAGGTGCCGGTGCCATGCTGGCGCCCGTTCATGAAAGTCCCGATATAGACCGACCCGTCGTCATATTGCTTGGTGATGATCTCGCCATCCTGCGCAAGTGCGGGGGCCGCGAGGAAGACAAGGACAAGGGCAAGGCGGCGCATGGACGAATCCCCGGATGATCGGTTGGGAAGGTAAGGGGGTGGGCGCGGTGTGACAAGCTTGGGTCGGCGCGGCTTTCCCTTGGCCATCAGTCTGCTAGAACAAATGTGACCTATGGGGGCGATGATGACCGATACCTTCCGACTGAGACTGGCCCAGTTGAACCCGGTGGTCGGGGATATCACCGGCAATGCTGCCCGGGCCCGGGCCGCGTGGGAGGCGGGCCGCGCGGATGGTGCCGACATGGTCGCGTTGACCGAGATGTTCATCACCGGCTACCAGACCCAGGACCTGATCCTCAAACCGGCGTTCGTGTCTGCGGCACTGTCGGCAGTGGAACGGCTTGCGGCGGATTGCTCGGACGGCCCTGCGATGGGGATTGGTGGGCCGGTGCCGATGGGTGGACGGCTCTACAACGGCTATTATGTCCTGCAAGGCGGCAAGGTTCAGGCGCGGGTGCTGAAGCACCACCTGCCCAACGACGCGGTTTTCGATGAAAAGCGTGTCTTTGCCTCGGCGGATGTGCATGGCCCCTATGTGGTGAATGGTGTCCGCATCGGGACGCCGATCTGCGAGGATGCGTGGCATGCCGATGTGACGGAGACTCTGGCCGAAACGGGGGCAGAGATCCTTCTGATCCCGAACGGCTCGCCCTATCATCGTGGCAAGCCGAACCTGCGGCTGAACCTGATGGTGTCCCGGGTGGTCGAGAGCGGACTGCCGCTGGTCTATCTGAACATGGTCGGCGGGCAGGATGATCAGGTGTTCGACGGATCAAGCATGGTGCTGAACCCCGGCGGACGTCTGATGGCGCAACTGCCGCAGTTCGATGAATGCGAAGTGACCGTGACCTTCCGTCGCGGCCCCGAGGGCTGGCGGGCTGACCCCAGCAAGATCCATGAGATCCCGCCCATCGGCGAGGCGGATTATCGGGCCTGCGTGATGGGTCTGGGCGACTACATGAGGAAGACCGGGTTCCGCAAGGCGATCCTTGGCCTTTCCGGTGGGATCGACAGCGCGATCGTGGCGGCGATGGCGGTGGATGCGCTGGGGCCCGAAAACGTGCGCTGTGTGATGCTGCCGTCCGAGTTCACCTCGGCCCACTCACTTGAGGATGCAACAGCGGCAGCCCGCGCCCTGGGCTGCCGGCTGGATACCGTGCCGATCTCGGGCGCGCAGGCGGCGGTGGGCGAGGCACTGGCCCCCCTCCTTGCGGGAACCGAACCGGGGATCACCGAAGAGAACATCCAGAGCCGGTTGCGCGGACTGCTGCTCATGGCGCTGTCCAACAAGTTCGGAGAGATGCTGCTGACCACCGGGAACAAGTCGGAGATGGCCGTAGGCTACTGCACGATCTATGGCGACATGAACGGCGGCTACAATCCCGTGAAGGACATGTACAAGACCCGCATGTTCCTGACCGCCCAGTGGCGGAACGAGCATCATCGGCCCTGGATGAAGGGCCCGGCGGGTGAGGTCATTCCGCAGCGGATCATCACCAAGCCGCCCTCGGCCGAGTTGCGAGCAAACCAGACCGATCAGGACAGTCTGCCGCCTTATGAGGTGCTGGACGCGATCCTGGAATGCCTGGTGGAAAAGGAGATGTCGGTGGCCGAGATCGTCGCGCTGGGCTTTGAGCGAGCCATGGTGAAGAAGGTGGAGCACCTGCTCTACATTGCCGAATACAAGCGTTTCCAGTCAGCGCCCGGGGTGCGGCTGACGCAGAAGGCCTTCTGGCTGGACCGTCGCTATCCGATTGCCAACCGATGGCGCGACGACGGCTGAAGGGACCACGGTCGGGATTGCCGCCGTGAACCTCTGCGCCCTCGCGATCCTGCAACCTCTCGGGCGATGACGGCAGCGACATTGTCATCCCCCGGTCACGCGAATGGCGCTAGTCTGCATGGCATCACTGGGGAGGACGCCATGATCCGACATGCGATTCTGTTGGCCTTTTGCGCCGCGCCCGCGGGGGCCGAGACCTTGCGGGTGATGAGTTTCAACATCTGGGGCGGCGGTGCCAATGAAGGCAAGGGTATCGAAGAAACGGTCGCCGCGATCAGGGCCGCAGGGGCCGATGTGGTGGGCCTTCAGGAAACCCGGCTGGAGCCGGACCCCTGCACCGCGACGGATTGCGCCGCCACCGGAGAGAGCGTGGCCCCGGCGCTTGCTGCGGCGCTTGGCTGGCACGTCCATGACCAGATGGCCGAGAATGAGGCACTCTGGGCCAATGCTGTGATCTCGCGCTATCCGATCGGCGCGGCATCGCCCAATGATCTGGGGGTGGCGCTGGACGTGAACGGCCGCACGGTCTGGCTGTTCAACATCCACCTCGATGACGAACCTTACCAGCCCTATCAGCTTCTGGGCATCGAATATGGCCCGGCGCCCTTCATCTCGACCGAGGCCGAGGCTGTCCGCTTTGCCACCGAGACCCGGGGCCCGGCGCTCGATCTGCTGCTGGCCGACATGGCCGTCGCCGAAGGTGCGGCGGCGGTGATCGTGACGGGCGATTTCAATGAACCCTCGCCGCTGGACTGGACGGCCGAGGCGGTTGCGGCGGCACAGAAACCGGTCGCCGTCGCCTGGCCCACCGTAGCGCGCCTGATTGGAGAGGGCTTCATTGATGCCTATCGCGCGGTGCATCCCGATCCGGTGGGCAAGCCCGCCTACACCTGGACACCGCGCTACGACGAGGCGGCAGAGGACGACGAGCCTGACCGGATCGACTTTGTCCTGGTGCGGGGTGCCGGTGTGACAGTGACCGACGCGGCCATAGTTGGCGAGGGCGGGCCAAGAAGCGACATCGTGGTCACGCCCTGGCCGTCCGATCACCGCGCCGTTGTCGTCGAGATCACCTACTGACCGACGACCGGGGCGCGGTCAGGGTTTTTCTGGAAGGGTTGCGGCTGCCTTGGCCGGTCAGACCTGGGTCACCGCACATTCCGGCAAGAGCCGCATGACATCCTCCGGGCGACACAGCTGGGTGGCGTCGGTCATCACCGCCGCCGAGGCCGCGGCAGACCCCATGGCCAGCGCCTCGGCGTTCGACTGGCCGCGCGCAAGTGACAGGACGAAGGCCGCGACAAAGCTGTCGCCCGCGCCGACGGTCGATTTGACCCGGACCTTTGCGGCCTTGGAGAACAGCCTCTGGTCCTTGTCGGCGAGCACATTGCCTTCAGCCCCGCGGGCGATGATCACCGTGCGGGCCACGCCACGCAGGACAAGAGACTGCGCGAATTCGGCCGTGTCGGCCAGGGTCGGCAGGGGATGACCGGCAAGATCCTCGCCCTCGGGTCCGTCCATGCGCAACAGTTCCAGCCCCGGGATCGGGTGGCGCACGGCCTCGGTCAGGGTCGAACCCGAAGTGTCCAGCACCACGCGGGTTTCGGGCATCGACGCTGCCAGTTGCGCCGGGAAGTCCACCGGCACGCCCGGGGGCTGACTGCCCGAGATCACGGAAAGCCCGCCGGGCCGGGCGGTCGCCCGCAGCAGCGTGAAGACCCGGGCCCGTTCCGCCTCGCCCCAGACGGGGCCTGGCAGCATGAAGCGGTATTGCTTGCCGGTTGTCGTCTCGTTCACGGTAAGCGACTGGCGCGTCTCGCCGGGTCCAAGGATCGACAGGAACGTCACGCCTTCGGCGCGGATCAGCCCGGCCAGCCGATCACCGGTCAGCCCCCCGATGGCGACAAGTGCAAGGCTGTCGCCACCAAGCACCTTGATCGCGCGGCTGACGTTGAGGCCACCCCCGCCGGGGTCCAGCAGGGGTTCGGAGCAGCGCAGCTTGTGGCCGGGGACAAGCTCATGCACCTCGGTGGCCATGTCGAGGGCGGGGTTGAGCGTGAGGGTGAGGATGGGGGCTTGGGTCATGCGGCACCTGTTCCGTGTTACCGCTATCATAGACCCTTCGCCCGGAAATGGAACTGCCCCCGGCGTTGGCCGCCGGGGGCGAGCGTTCTGGAAGGCCTTTGCGAAATCCTTGTGGGATCCTGCGCCAGGCTTAGCCGTTCAGCATGAGCTGGTAGCTTGCGGGAACGTAACGGAAGCCTTCGCCCATTGCCTCGACATAGCCCACGCCGGGGAAGGGCATGTGATAGCCGATGAAGGGGATGCGATCGGCGGCGATCATCCCGAACACGGCGCGGCGGGTCGCGGCGGCGGCCGCCTTGTCGCGGTCGAAGCGCACTTCCCAATCGGGTCGTTGCAGGGACCAGACATAGTGGTTGGCGGTGTCTGCCGTGACCATCAGGCGCTGACCTTCGGATTCGATCTGATAGACCATGTGCCCCGGCGAATGCCCGAAGGCGGCCATTGCGGTAATTCCCGAAGCCGGGCTGGCGCCATCGTCGAGGAACGTGAAGCGGTCATTCAGCGGGGCCACGTTCTTGAGGAAGCCTTCGTCCCCGGCTTCGGTGGCGGCGTTGTGTTCGACCGCGCCGGTCACATAGCGGGCATAGGGATAGGTTGGGGTGGTGCCGTCGGCGCCCATCATGCCGCCGATATGGTCGCCGTGCATGTGGGTGATGACCACGACGGTGATCTGCTCGGGGGTAACGCCCGCGGCGGCAAGGGCGGCTGTCATCGGTTCGGCGGCCAGACCAGTGTCAAACAGAACGAGGTCGGCTCCGGTGTTCACCAATGTCGGCGTGAAGAAATTCTGGGTGCGGTCGGCGGGGATGAAGTTCGCTGCCGAAAGCGCCGCGAAATCCTCGGGGCTTGCATTTGTGCCAAAGGTTTCCTGCGGCGTGTCGCTGGCACGCGTGCCAGCCAGCAGCGTCGTGACCTCGAACCCGCCAAGCTTGAAGCGGTTCCATGGCGCAAACCCCGACCCCTGCATGCTGGTCTGGGCCCTTGCAGGGCGCGGAAGAATGGTGGCCGCGAAGGGCAGGGCGGCACCGGCGACAAGGGCTTGGCGACGGGATAGCATGAGCATGTCCTCCTTTTGGTCCGTACCTTTACAATAGGGCGGATCGACCGGAGGTCGGTTCACGGGACCGTCAGCGGCAGTGCAGGGCCGCACACTTCCTGTGCGGCGTGGCCAGAGGTCCGGTCATTCCCACCAAGGGTCGATGGCAGCGATGTCTTCGTCCGACCAACCGAAATGATGGGCGAGTTCGTGGATCACGACATGCGACACCAGTTCCTGAAGCGACACATTCCCACGTTCGGCCCATTCGTCGAGGATCGGGCGGCGGAAGAGCCAGATGACATCGGGCCGGGTCATCTGGTCCGAGGTCGACTTCTCGGTCAGGGGAATCCCCTCGTAAAGGCCGGTCAGTTCGAAAGGGTCGTTCAGGCCCAGTTCCTCGACCATGTCGTCGTCCGGAAAATCCTCGACACGCAGGCGCACATGGGTAGCGGGCTCGCGGAACGGATCGGGAAGCGTCGAGACCGTTTCGTGCGCGAGTTGCTCGATGAAGGCGAGGGTCGGGGCGATGCTGTCGGGGTTAGGGTTGGTCATGGTGGAAAGATAGGGGCGCCGCGCCTTGTGCGAAAGGGGCGGGATCCGGGGGCGCATGCTGGAGCGGCGAGGCCACCGCCAGGGGCAAGGAACCCCTGAGAGGGGTGGTGCGACGGCAAGCGATCCCAGCCGCGCGAAAACTGGACAAGGCGCGGGCCTTGTGACAGGGAGAGACGGCTGAAGGAGCCTCGACCCCATGACCGTCATCACCCGCTTTGCCCCGTCGCCCACCGGCTGGATCCACGTCGGCAACCTGCGCACCGCGCTGATGAACTACCTGATCGCGCGCAAGGCGGGCGGGACTTTCATCCTGCGGCTGGACGACACCGACCAGGAGCGGTCGAAGCGGGAATACATCGATGGGCTGAAGGAGGACCTCGCCTGGCTCGGGATCCGCTATGACCGGATCGAGCAGCAGTCGCAGCGTCTGGCACGCTATGCCGAGGCGGCCGAACAGCTGAAGGCGGCGGGGCGGTTCTACGAGTGCTTCGAGACGCCGGTGGAACTGGACCTGAAGCGCAAGAAGCAGCTGAACATGGGGCGCCCACCGGTCTATGACCGCGCAGCGCTGTCCCTGACCGAAGAGCAGAAGGCGGCCTATCGCGCCGAGGGGCGCAAGGGATACTGGCGTTTCAAGCTGGACCAGGAGCGGATCGAGTGGACCGACGGGATCATCGGGCCGATCTCGATCGACGCGGCTTCGGTCAGCGACCCGGTGCTGATCAAGGCGGACGGGCAGGTGCTCTATACCTTCGCCTCGTCGGTCGACGACGTGGACATGGGGGTCACGCATATCGTGCGGGGGGCGGATCATGTGACCAACACCGCGACGCAGATCCAGATCATGCAGGCGCTGGGCGGGACGCCCCCGACCTTCGCGCACCACAGCTTGCTGACCGGGCCGCAGGGCGAGGAATTGTCGAAGCGGTTGGGCGTCCTTTCCTTGCGTGACCTGCGGGCGCGGGGGGTGGAGCCGCTGGCGCTTTTGTCCCTGATGGCTCGGCTGGGGTCGTCGAAGCCGGTGGAACTGGCCGCCTCGATGGATGACCTTATCGCCGGGTTCGACGTGGGGTCCTTTGGCACCGCGCCCACCAAGTTCGACGCCGAGGACCTGTTCCCCCTGACGCGCCACCATGTCCAGTCGCTGCCCTTTGCGGCGGTCAGGGACCGGGTGCTGGCGCTGGGCGTGCCCGAAGCCGAGGCCGAGGCCTTCTGGAACGTGGCCAAGGGCAACATCACGATCCTGGATGATCTGGAGGCGTGGTGGATGCTCTTCCGCGACGGGGCCGAGCCGGTGGTCGACGCGGCCGACCGCGACTTTGTCGCTCAGGCGCTGGGGATGCTGCCGCCGCAGCCTTGGACGACCGCAACCTGGAGTGAGTGGACCGCGGCCGTCAAGGAGGCCACCGGGCGCAAGGGCAAGGACCTGTTCCGCCCGCTGCGCCGCGCGCTGACCGGGCGCGATGCAGGACCGGAGATGGCGGATCTGATGCCGCTGTTGCGCAAGGTACCGCCCGTCTGAGCCCTTGGTCGGCCCCGGGGGTTTCACACCCCCGGACCCCCGCGGGATATTTGGGCAGAAAGGAAGGACGCAAGGGCGTTTCCTTCCAAAGGAGCGGTAATGGCCGGGCAGCAGGCGAAGTTTGTCGAGGGCAACCTGTTCCGGCATGTGTCGGTGATGGCGCTGACCTCTTCGGTCGGACTGATGGCGGTCTTTGTCGTCGATCTGATCAACATGTTCTACATAGCACTTCTGGGGCAGGCCGAGCTTGCGGCAGCGATCGGGTTCGCGGGGGCCATCCTGTTTTTCACCACGAGTTTCGGGATCGGGATGTCGATTGCCGTGGGCGCGCTGGTGGCGCGGTCGCTTGGGGCACGCGATCCGGCACAAGCGCGGGCGCGTGCCACAACGGGGCTGGTGCTGGGCTTTGTCTTCGGATCGGTCTTTGCCGCTGTGGTCTGGCTGGCGCTGGGGCCCCTGGTCGCGCTTCTGGGGGCCACGGGACGGACGGCGGAACTGGCGGTGCATTTCCTGCAGATCGTCGTGCCCTCGCAGCCCTTGCTGATGGTCGGCATGATTGGCGGGGCGATCCTGCGCAGCCATGGCGATGCGCGGGCGGCAATGATGGCGACGGTCTGGGGCGCGGTGGCGACGGCGGCGCTGGACCCGATCCTCATCTTCGGCCTTGGCTGGGAACTGACCGGTGCCGCCCTTGGCAGCGTGGCTGCACGGGTTGTGATCGCGGTCATGGCGCTGCGGCCGATCACGGCGAAATACGGCGGGTTCGACCGGCCGACGCCGACGCAGGTGGTGGCCGACATGGGGCCGATCTGGGCCATTGCCGTGCCCGCGATCCTGACCCAGGTGGCAACGCCCATCGGCCAGGCCTTCGTCACCCGGGCGACCAGCGCCTATGGCGAGGCGGCGGTGGCGGGCATGGCGATTGCCGGAAGGCTTACTCCGGTCGCCTTCGGGGTGATTTTCGCACTGTCGGGGGCCATCGGGCCGATCATCGGGCAGAACTTCGGCGCCGGGCGGATGGACCGGGTGCGGCGGGCCTTTCTGGACGGGCTGATCTTTACGGCGCTGGTCATTCTGGTCGTCTCGGGTCTGCTCTTTGCCCTGCGGGCTCCGATTGCGGATGCGTTCCAGGCCGAGGGGCTGACGCGGGATCTGGTCTATCTATTCTGCGGTCCGCTGGCGCTGCTCTGGTTCTTCAACGGAGTGATCTTCGTCGGCAATGCGGTCTGCAACAATCTGGGCCGACCCTTCTGGTCGACGGTGGTGAACTGGGGGCGGCATACGGTGGGGACGGTCCCCCTCGCCTTGTGGCTGGGCCAGCATTGGGGCGCACAGGGCGTGCTGGTGGGGCAGGCGCTGGGGGGTGTGGTCTTTGGTCTTGCCGCCGCCTGGCTGGCGCTGATGGCGATCCGGTCGCCGGTCATCGCCGCCCCGCGCGGCCCGCGCCCGACGGCCGATGCAGTCCCGGTCCCCGAGGCGGAACCGGTCGCCAGCCCCGGTGAGCGGAGGGCCTGACGCTTTCAGGTGGCATACCGTCGTATTCCGATTTCCACTTGCCCGCTCGGGGGGCTTTGCGCTACGCAGTCTGCGTCAGCTTCGGGAGAATCCGGGTCGCCAGACCCGGTGCCGAAGGAGCAACCGCCCCGGTAAACTCTCAGGCACAAGGGACCGTAGCTGACGACAGACTCTGGAGAGTTCCCGGCAGGCCCGGGACGCCGAAGGGATAACGATCTCAGGCGCGCTTCCGGGCGCAGGGACAGAGGGGGCATCGCAGGGCGGGGATTGGCCCGCCTGACGGTGCCGGCTTGCTCCGGCCATGGGACGGGAGGGCGGCGATGGCCGACCTTGAGGAAACGGGGCTGTTGCGGCTGGGGCTGCATGAGCTGCATGTCGAACTTGGCGGCAAGATGGTGCCTTTCGCCGACTATGAGATGCCGGTGCAGTACCCCGACGGGGTACTGAAGGAACATCTGCACACTCGGACGGCGGCGGGGCTGTTCGACGTCAGCCACATGGGGCAGGTGATCCTGCGCCCGAAAGCCGGAATGGAAGCGCTGAAGCTCGCATTCGAGGCGCTGATGCCGGTCGACGTCTTGGGATTGGCCGAGGGGCGGCAGCGCTATGGCCTCTTCACGAACGACCGGGGGGGTATCCTCGACGACCTGATGTTCACGGATCGAGGCGATCACCTTTTCGTCGTGGTGAATGCGGCCTGCAAGGCAGCGGACATTGCTCATATGACTGACGCGATGCCCGGGGTAGTGGTCGAGCCTGTCACTGATCGTGCGCTTCTGGCCTTGCAGGGGCCGGGCGCTTCGGCGGCGCTGGAAGGGGTGGTCCCGGGCGTCGCGGCGATGCGTTTCATGGATCATCGGGTGATCGGCGACATCTGGGTCTCGCGGTCCGGCTACACCGGCGAAGACGGGTTCGAGATATCTGTGCCGCAAGCGCAGGCGGAGGGCTTCGCGCGCAAGCTGCTGGCAGAGCCCGGCGTCGCACCCATCGGCCTTGGTGCGCGCGACAGCCTGCGGCTGGAAGCGGGGCTTTGCCTTTACGGCCATGACATTGACGATGCCACCAGCCCGGTTGAGGCCGCGTTGACCTGGGCGATCCAGAAGGCCCGCAGGACGGGTGGTGCGCGTGAGGGCGGCTTTCCCGGTGCGGCGCGCATCCTGAAGGAATTGGCCGACGGGGCGGCGCGGCTGCGCGTCGGCCTCAAGCCCGAAGGCCGGGCGCCGATGCGCGAAGGCGTTGAGCTTTTCGCCGAAGACGGTGCCCCGGTCGGGCGGGTTACCTCGGGCGGGTTCGGGCCTTCGGTCAATCATCCGATTGCGATGGGCTATGTCGCCCGCAGCCATGCTAGCATCGGGTCGATTCTCATGGGTGAGGTGCGTGGAAAGCGCCTGCCCGTCGCGGTGACCGACCTGCCTTTCCATCCCACCAGCTACAAGCGTTGAGGACCAGATGAAGTACACCAAGGAACATGAATGGCTGCGCGTCGAGGGTGACCTCGTGGTTGTCGGCATCACCGAACATGCCGCGACCCAGCTGGGCGACGTGGTCTTCGTCGAACTGCCCGAGACCGAGACGATGGTTGCCGAGGGTGACGAGGTCTGCGTGATCGAAAGCGTCAAGGCGGCGTCCGACATCCTCGCCCCGATCGACGGCGAGATCGTCGCAGTGAACGAAAAGCTGGTCGATGCGCCGGCGCTGGTGAACGAGGACCCGACGGGCGCCGCCTGGTTCTTCAAGCTGAAGGTCGATGACCTGAGCGTGCTCGACCAGTTCATGGACGAGGACGAGTATCAGGACCTGATCGGCTGAAACCGATTTTTCGCAGAAAGATCATGCACGAGTTTTCTGCGAAAACTCGGCGCTCCGTTCCACGAGGATGCTGCTTGATGACCTTTGCCCCTACCGACTACAACCCCTACGATTTCGCCAACCGCCGCCACATCGGCCCCTCACCGGCCGAGATGGAGGAAATGCTTGCCGCCGTCGGTGTGCGGACCCTTGACGAGCTTATCGAACAGACCGTGCCGCCCTCGATCCGTCAATCGAAACCGCTCCCCTGGGCGCCCCTGGCCGAGCATGAACTCCTCGCCAAGATGAAGGAGGTCGGCGCGAAGAACCGGGTGATGACCCAGCTCATCGGGCAGGGCTACTATGGCACGGTCACCCCCCCGGCGATCCAGCGGAACATCCTGGAGAACCCGGCCTGGTACACGGCCTACACGCCCTACCAGCCCGAGATTGCGCAGGGCCGGTTGGAGGCGCTTCTGAATTTCCAGACCATGGTCTGTGACCTGACCGGTCTGGATGTCGCCAATGCCAGCCTTCTGGACGAGGCGACGGCGGCGGCCGAGGCGATGACGATGGCGCAACGCGTGGCGAAGTCGAAGGCCAAGGCCTTTTTCGTCGACCGCTTCTGCCATCCGCAGACCATCGCGGTCATCAAGACCCGCGCGCTGCCTTTGGGGATCGAGATCATCGAGGATGACGTCCGCAAGTTGGACCCGTCGAAGGTCTTCGGCGCGATCTTCCAGTATCCGTCCAGCTACGGCCATGTGATCGACTTTACCCAGCGTATCGCCTCGCTGCACGCCGCCGGGGCCATCGCGATCATGGCGACGGATCTGCTGGCGCTCTGCATGCTGAAAGAACCGGGCGCGATGGGGGCGGATATCGCCGTCGGTAGCGCCCAGCGCTTCGGGGTGCCGATGGGTTATGGCGGTCCGCATGCCGCCTTCATGGCGGTGAAGGATGCTCACAAGCGGCAGATGCCGGGGCGGATCGTCGGGGTTTCCATCGATGCGCAAGGAGGGAAGGCCTACCGGCTGTCGCTCCAGACCCGCGAACAGCATATCCGGCGCGAGAAGGCGACGTCGAACGTCTGCACGGCGCAGGCTCTCTTGGCCGTCATGGCCTCGATGTATGCCGTCTTCCACGGACCAAAGGGCCTGCGCGCGATTGCCGAACGGGTGCATTTCCTGACCCAGCGGCTGGCCCGCGCCTTGAAGGCGGCCGGGGCGAAGGTCGACCCGCGCGCCTTCTTCGACACGATCACCATCGAGGTCGGCGTGGGGCAGGCGGGTATCCTGGCTGCCGCCCGCAACGAAGGCCTGAACTTCCGCAAGATCGGCAACAACCGCGTCGGCATCAGCCTGGACGAGACCACCGACGAGCGGGTGCTGATCAAGGTCCTGCGCGCCTTCGGCATCGACGGGGTGCCGCCGCACCGCGCGACGCTGGGCTTCCCGGAGGAGATGCTGCGGACCTCAGACTACCTGACCCATCCGGTCTTCCACATGAATCGGGCGGAATCCGAGATGATGCGCTACATGCGCCGGTTGTCGGACCGCGACCTCGCTCTGGACCGGGCGATGATCCCGCTTGGATCCTGCACGATGAAGCTGAACGCGGCGGCCGAGATGATGCCGATCACCTGGCCGGAGTTCGGCTCGCTTCACCCCTTCGCCCCGCGCGATCAGGCGGCGGGTTATCACGAGGCGATCAGCGATCTGTCCAGCAAGCTGTGCGAGATCACCGGCTATGACGCGATGTCGATGCAGCCGAACAGTGGTGCGCAAGGCGAATATGCGGGCCTGCTGACCATCCTCGCCTATCACCGCAGCCGGGGCGACACGCAGCGGACGGTCTGCCTGATCCCGACCAGCGCCCACGGCACCAATCCGGCCAGCGCCCAGATGGCGGGGATGGAGGTTGTCGTGGTGAAATCGGCCCCAAACGGAGATGTGGATGTCGAGGACTTTCGCGCCAAGGCCGAGGCGGCGGGCGCAAGGCTCGCGGCCTGCATGATCACCTACCCTTCGACGCATGGCGTGTTCGAGGAAACCGTGCGGACGATCTGCCAGATCACCCATGACCACGGGGGCCAGGTCTATATCGACGGTGCGAACATGAACGCGCTTGTCGGGCTGGTGAAGCCGGGTGAGATCGGCGGCGACGTCAGCCACCTGAACCTGCACAAGACCTTCGCCATTCCGCATGGCGGCGGCGGTCCCGGCATGGGGCCGATCGGCGTGAAGGCGCACTTGGCGCCGCATCTGCCGGGGCATCCCGAGACGGACAACCCAGAAGGCGGCGGGTTGAAAAGCACCGACCAGGGCACCGTCTCGGCGGCGCCCTATGGCTCGGCGTCGATCCTCCTCATCTCATGGGCCTATTGCCTGATGATGGGCGGGCCGGGGCTGACGCAGGCGACGCGGGTGGCGATCCTGAACGCCAACTACATCGCGGCGCGGCTGTCAGGCCACTACCCGATCCTCTTCATGGGCAACAAGGGCCGCGTGGCGCATGAGTGCATCCTGGACACCCGGCCCTTCGCCGAGGCGGGCGTGACGGTCGATGACATCGCCAAGCGCCTGATCGACAACGGCTTCCACGCACCCACCATGTCCTGGCCGGTCGCGGGGACGCTGATGGTGGAACCGACCGAGTCCGAGACCAAGGCCGAGATCGACCGCTTCATCACCGCGCTCCTCTCGATCCGCGAGGAAATCCGGGCGGTGGAGCGTGGCGAGATCACGGCCGAGGATTCGCCCTTGCGCCACGCGCCGCATACGGTGGCAGCGCTTGTGGGGGATTGGGACCGGAAATACAGCCGCGAGACGGGCTGTTTCCCGCCCGGGTCGTTCCGGGTCGACAAGTACTGGCCGCCGGTGGGCCGGGTCGACAATGTCTATGGCGACCGGAACCTTGTCTGCACCTGTCCGCCCGTCTCGGCTTATGCCGAGGCGGCGGAGTGACGCCCGCGCCAGCGTCGGTCGGTCCGCGCGCGGTTCGGATGGGTCATGCGGGCGGCAACCCGGGCTAAGGCGTGGGTTTGGGCGCTGGCGTTCCAAGAGCGCCGCCGGGCCTTGTGCCCAGCCCGCCCCCAGGTTTCGGCGTAAGGTCCGGGACCTTTGGCATCGGCGGCGGCGAGCCGAGCGCGGGTTCCGGGGTGGGTTCCGGGGTGGGCTCTGGCGTCGGAACGGGCTCCGGCTGGGGAGCCGTTGCAATCACGGGCGGTGGCGCGACGGTTGCAAACGGATTGCTGCCGGAATTGCGCGCGTGACAGACCCGTGCCGATGCAAGGGCGTCTCTGATGCCGGTCACGTCATAAGCCTCGTCTATGCCGACGCCAAGCAATCGAAGCCACTGGCCCGCGCTCAGGAAATCGATGGAAGCGTCGATGCCCTGCAATGTCATTCCGGCGAACGAGGCGTTCCAGGCCTCGGAGACGCCGCGCGTTGGAAGCCCGGTCTCCAGCATCAGCCAGCTGTCGAAGGTCTGGCCGGGGGTGAAGCGCATGTTCGGATGGCTCATCAGCACCGACAGCGTATCGTCCGCGTAAAGCCCCATCCAGATGGTTTCGCCGCCGATGTAGTCGACGGCGACCCAGCAGTAGGAAAAGGCCCCTCGGTCGTCGGTGTAGCCTGATCCGTACCAGTTTCCGGCCGTGAACTGGCTTCCGGCGATTTCGCCCGAATGGGCCGGGGTCAACGGGCTGAAGGCAAGAAGGGCGGCAAGGGCAAGCGAGCGCATTGCATGGTCCTGTCGGATGGGGCGGTTCGCGGCAGCATGGCCCGAGGACTGGCCCTTGCGCAAGTCAGGCTTTCCGTTGCGGTCGTGTGGCATTGACCGCGCATGGGCAGCAGGCTAGCGCTTGGCACCGATGAGCAGCATGCCCCCATCCTTCCGTGACGGACTGATCGCCAGCCTGCCGATCGTCCTTGGCTACTTCCCGATTGCCTTTTCCTATGGCGTCGCGGCAACCCGGGCCGGGTTCACCCCGGTCGAGGCCTTTGCCCTGTCACTTGCCATCTATGCCGGAGCATCGCAGTTCCTGGCGCTAGCTCTGCTGACATCCGGCGCGCCGGCGCTGGTTTCGGCCTTCACGTTGATCGCGATGAACCTGCGACATGTGCTCTACGGTCCGGCATTGATGAAGGCGGCCGGACGCGGGGCCAGCACGCGCCACGCCTGGGCCTGGGCCTTCGGGCTGACGGATGAGGTCTTTGGTCAGGCGCTGGGGGCGCTTGCCCGGGGAAAACGTTTCTCGGAGCCCTTCATGTTCGGGCTTGGGATCGGCGCCTATGCCAGCTGGCTGGCCGGAACCCTGACCGGCGCCGTCGCCGGTGGCGGGGCGCTGGATGGCTGGCCCGCGGTCAGCGCCGGCCTTGGTTTCATGCTGCCTGCTCTGTTCCTTGCGCTGCTGCTGTCGATCCTGTCCCGCCGTCAGGTGCCGGTCGTCTTGGTCGCGGGCGCCGCAACCATCCTGGGCAGTCTGACGATCAGCGGCACCGGCGGCATCCTGCTTGGTATGCTCGCCGGGGCGATTGCCGGGATGGTGCGACGATGAGCCCAGACTTGCTTGTCGTCGCCCTGATGGCCGGAGCGGCAAACTGGGCCTTTCGTGTGCTGCCCACCTTGGCGCGGACCGATCGACTGGTTCCGGGCGGGCGACTTGAACGGTTCCTGTCCGCCACCGGTCCCGCTGCCATCACGACGCTGTTCGTTGCGGCGATCCTGCCGGAACTTCCGGACAATCTCGGGCAGCTTGTGCCGTTCGTGGTCGGTGCTCTTGGTGTACTCGGGCTTTGGCTGGCGACACGATCCGTCGTCGCGGCAACGCTGGCCGGAGCCGTGCTGCACGGTGCAAGTGTCTGGGCCTTGGGCTGATCGGTGCTTGCGTAGCGCGCGGGCATCGGCGACCATACGGTTCAGCTGGAAGGGAGGCCCGCCATGCTAGAAATCAGCCCGCAGAAGGTCGTGCATGTGATCTTCCTGGCCCGCGAAGGCGGGGTCGGCGATGCCGAACTTTACGCTTTCATTGACGCATTGAACGACGATGAAAAGGCCCAGCTTACTGCAGTAGCCTGGGTCGGCCGTGGCGCTTTCGAACCCGAGGATTTCGCCGAGGCGGTGTCAACCGCCATCTCGGAAGCGACGACGCCAACCGCCGACTACCTGATGGGAATGCCGCATCTGGCCGAAAACCTCGAGGCCGGACTTGAAGCGCTGGGCGTGGACGTTTCGGGCGAGGAAGAAGATTTCCTCTGATCCCGATCCGGGTCGTGGCCGGACTCTTCGTCCGCATCCCCTTGTGCCCGGCACCTTGAATTAACATATGAAAAGCCGAATATGTGCGAGGTGCATGATGCCTGTTGCCGATGCGATCAAGCTGACCTGTCTCGTCTGCGGACAGGGTAATCGTCTGCCGATGTCACGCCTGACTTCGGGTCCGAAATGCGGAACCTGTGGTGCGGCGCTGGCCGATGGCAAGGTGGGCGAACTGGACGCCACAAGCCACGACAAGGTAATCCGCGGCGACGGCCTGCCGGTACTGGTCGATTACTGGGCGCCCTGGTGCGGTCCCTGCCGGATGATGGCGCCCGAATTCGCGAAGGCCGCGCAAATGCTGGCTCCCGCAGTGCGGCTGACAAAGCTGAACACCGAAGACCATCCCGAGATCTCGGCACGGGCTGGCATCCGCGGCATTCCGGCCCTGATCCTGTATCGAAACGGGCGTGAACTGGCGCGGTTGGCCGGGGCGCGCCCGGCGGCCGATATTGTCGCCTTCGTACGCCAGCATGTCGGCAGCCAGGGGCCCGCGCGGGTCGCTTGACAAGGCCCGCACGATGCGCGATTCAGCCGTCCGAAGGTCATTGGGGCAGTAGCTCAGTTGGGAGAGCGTATCGTTCGCAATGATAAGGTCAGGGGTTCGATCCCCCTCTGCTCCACCAATGACCTTCAATTCCGCCAGATAGTTAGCGCCTAAGCCCCGGAGGGGCCGTCCGACTGTCCGACACCGTCCGAGTCGGACGGTGCTTTCCGCATGAAAAAACCCCGACCTCGAAAGGCCGGGGTGAGTTCCAACAGGGAGGTGCCCTTGACCCCGGGCCGGGATCATCTGCGCCAGGGGTAGGTGCCCTGGTCGCGGCTGTCTGCAATCTTCAGTGTGACCTCGATACCCACAAAGACTGCCAGCAGAAAGCCGCCGGCCGCGCCCGCCAGGAACGCCGCAATGAGCCAGGGCCACCAGATCATGCCGAGGCCTCCATGAGCGCGGGCGCAAGGCCGTTCATCTCGGCCGTGGCCAGGTGGCGGATCCGCGTCAGCTCTTCGATCTGGTCGCCGAGCAGGGCCAGGAAGGCATCCTCGGACGGGGTCGGCCGGTCCTCCAGCTGCAGCCCGTCCAGGACATCGAGGAGAAGGGCGGTCACCGCCACCAGGCGCGCGCTCATGTCAGGGGTCCTTTCGCCCGCCGCGCGGCGTCCTTTTCCCGCTTCTGCAGGAACTGTTGCCACTTGCGGCCGTCGCCGCCGCGCTGCGCCTTTTTCTCACGGCCGCCGCAGGCGTATTCCTTCCGGCCCGTCTTGGCCGACAGCGGCTTGAACAGATCTTCGTCGTTCGGTTTCATGCGGACCTCGCGCAGTGGGGGCAGAGGCGGTTGCCCTTGCCGGTGGACTTGAAGGGGGTGCGACAGTTGAGGCAGTCGCGGATCAGGACGGGGCGCAGCCGCGCCTCGATCCCCGGCAGGGCGGCGACGGCATTGCCGTGGCTGGTGAAGCGGCGGGACAGCACCTGGTCTCCGCTGCGGACGACAAAGGACCTGCCCGCGCCGGTGATAAAAAGGGCGGTCATCAGTGCACCACGTCACCCTGCCGGACAGCATCCTGGCGCGCGGCTTGCACGATCTCGGAATACTGACGCTTCATGTTGCGGATGCAGCTGGCGCAGGGGCAGATGTCTGAATAGGCCACCAGCCGGTTCATCGGCGCATCCTCGCTGGGCCGCAAATCGGCCTGTACAATCAGGCTTTTCACCTTCATGTCGCCGTTCACCTGCAGCAGTGCGGCCTTGAGGGCCTCTATCGCTGCAAGGACGCGGATGTCATTGAACACTGGTTTGCGCTCGCTCATGCCTCTTTCCTTTCATCTTCCGGCTTGGGCCGCGCGACGGCCGTGACGGCGCGGGCGGCGGTGAAGAATTCGGGGGGCATGTAGGTGCCCTTGATCCGGGCATCCTTGGCGGCCGAGTTGCCCAGCACGTCGCCCGCATCGTTGACCGAAGCGCCGCCGCGCCGGGCGTTGACGGCAAAGGACCGGCGCAGGTCGCGGAACTGCACGTCTTCCAGCGACGGGCAGGGGGCGATGCCATCCGCCCCGGCGATGGCGGCGGCGCGCACCTCGACCCAGCGCTTCTGGAATAGGTCCAGGTCATAGGGGCGGCCGACCCGTTCCTCGACGATCAGATGCGCGTCGGCCGGGGCCGGGCGGTCCAGCACCGCCGCGACCTGGGGGGCGAGTTCGGCGTGCAGCATGATCGTGCCCGAGGCCCCGGTCTTCGACCGCTGCAGCGACCAGGCCCAGACCGGCACCGGCTGCGCCGTGCCCGGCCAGATCACCTGCCGTTCGCTGAAATCGCCGCGCCGCGCGCCGATCACGTCGGTCTGCCGCTGGCCCGCCAGATAGGACAGCGCCACGGCCAGGCCGACCGAGGGCAGCCCGACCCGCGCCGCCGCCGCGACCAGGGCGTCGTATTCCGCCCAGTCGACCGCACGGGCGCGGCCCTTGGGGATCGTCACCCCGATCTGCAGGCAGGGGTTGGAGTTCGCCTCGCGCCAGCCGCGCCGTTCGGCATGGGTCATCAGGACCGAGAGGATCCCGATCAGCGCCACCGCCTGATGCTGGCCCGCGTCGCGATAAAGCGCCTCATACCAGGCGTGGGCCATGGGCTTGGTGAAGTCCGAGACCGGCACGTCGCCCCATTTCCGCACGATCAGCCGCAGCCGCGACCGGCGCACCCGTTTCGTGGTGTCGGACAGCCGTTCGGCAAAGTGGATGGAGCGCTGGTAATCCTCGACCACGTCCTCGATCGAGACCGGGCCGCGCTTCGACCGGGGTGCAGAGCCGGTGATCCGGGCCTGATCGACCGCCTCGTTCAGCTTGCGCGCGTCCCGGGCGGCCTTGAGCGGCGCGGCGGCGTCGAGTTCGACCGAGGCGAAGCCGAGCTTCTTGACGGCCCCTTCCGGTTCCCACCAGACGCGCCACGATCCATCGGCGCGCTGACGCTGACGCAGGCGCGGCGGCGGGTCGCCGACAGGGCCACGGGGACGGCGGGTCAACGTCCGACCTCCGAAGCCACTGCCATGTCGATTTCCGCGCCAAAGGTATCGAAGTCCCAAATCGGATTGTCCAGCGCCCTGACCCGCGCCAGCTTTTCAGCATCCGCGCTTGAGACTGCGCGAACAACGATCGTCTGCCGCGCGGCAACGGTGGCATAGACGGTCACTTGCCATTCGACCGCGTCCGGCGCACGGCCGTCATCCCACGCGCCGACTGCGCGCAGGGCAACCTCTGCGCGGCCAGCGCCGGGAATATTGATCAGGTCCTTGATGTTCACATCGCTCATACCGTCGCCGCCCTTTGCATCAGGTAGTCCGGGGTCACCAGCTGGGGCTTGGTGCCCATCGCGCGGGGGTGGCCCTGGCGGGCGATCCAGGTCTGCACCAGATCGGCCCGCCACTTGAGCGGGCGGCTGATCCAGGAGACCGGCAACGGAAAGCCCTGATCCTCCAGCTCTGCCCGGCGGGCAAGGAAGGCATTGGCCGAGGGCAGGTCGAGAAGCTGCGCCACCTGGGCGGAGGTGATGAACATGGGGAGGGTGCTCATTCCTCGCCCTCCCGCAGATCGGGGGCACCGGCCCAGTAGCGCCGTTCGCGGGCCCATTCGGCGCGGATTTCCGCGCGGGTCTTCGGGCGGCGCGGGGCGCGCGGCGGCACCAGCGTCAGGCCGATGCCGCCTGCGGCCAGCGCCATGAGGATGATCGGGGTCCAGTCCATGTCTTTCCTGCCTGTTGTGTCCTTGGGCCGTGCCGTCCCTGCGGCCCTGTGTTTCGGTATCCGGGGGCATCGGCGAGCAGCGCGATGCGGACGGCCCCGGCCAGCGATCAGTGCGGCGCGGCGATCTCGATCATCGCCTCGACCGGAAGGGTTTCGGGGGCATGGGCCTGGCCGATCGTGCGGTCGAGCGCTGCGGCCATGGCGGCCACGACGCGGCCATGCTTGCGAAAGCGGGCGCGAACCTCGTCGGTGACGGTGTCGCCCGCGAGCGAGGGTTCCGCCGCCAGCTGGTAGCCCCAGGTGGCAAAGCAGGCGCAGGCCATGCGGAACCCGCGCGCCTCGTCGGGGGTCATCCGGGCGGGCAGGATGTGGCGCGGGCCGATCATGCCGAGGCCCCCAGCTTCGCGCGGACCTGCGTGACCCAGTTGCGGCAGGCGGCGACCAACCCCGAGGTGGACGAGGCGCGGAAGCCCCAGAGATGGACGCGCGCGCCCTGCCAGTCATCCTTGAAGGACCCGCCTTCGGACAGGATCAGGACCTGCAGCTCGCGCAGGCGGGTCTCCCATTCGGTCTTGCTGTCCCAGCGGGATTTCGGAAAGCCGTTCAGCAGCGCCTCGATCCGGTCGGCGCAGCCGAGTGCGCCCTGGGGCGGGTATTTCGGGCCGGGCATCAGGCGGCCCTCCGGCAGGGGCCATCGGCCCATCCGATGCGCAGGGCGGGCAGCGGCCCGGTCTTCCAGTGGCCGGAGCGGCCCGGCACCCGCGTCACCTCGACCCGGCGAAAGCTGCGCTTGCGGGCCTGCGGCCGCAGGACGACGGCGCGGGGCAGCCAGACCTCCACCCGGCGGCTGCGGATCGAGGCGGTCTTGACCACCCCGATCACGCGCCAGCCGTTCACCCAGACCCGGACGCAATCGCCGGGGCGGATCTCGATCCGCGTGCCTTCGTAGACCAGAGGGTTGCGGCCGGGCATCACTGAACCCTCCGGACCAGGCAGAGGGCTGACACCGGAACCGTCGCGGCCTTGCGCTTTGGCTCGCCCATCTTGTTCCAGTCGGTCTCATCCAGGTAACCAACCCGAACGCTGCGCTTCTTGGTCTGGATCGCGGTGATCTCGCCAAGATGAGTCGCCGGGCCGAACGCGCCGTCCCCTTCAAACTCGACTTCGTCGCCTATCTCGACGGCATAGGGATGCTCATCGAGGTCGGAGTCACCATAGAAAAGTTGCGCGGTCTTACGGGGCATGTCACCGCGCCCCCAGCGTGACCACGTTCGACGGGGCGAGGCGCAGGCCTGCCTCGGCCATCACGGCGCGGCGGGCCTGGAGTTCCCGCAGGAGCGGGCCGCAGCAGGACAGAAGCCATTCGGCCTCGGCCTGGGTGAGGTTGCCCATGCGGGCGTCTTCGCCGAGCTGGGCAAGCTGGTCGAGCTGGCGGTCACCGATGGAGTGAGGCCGGGCGTTCGGGATGAACGGAAATTCCGCGGCGTTGGGAGGAAGGGCAGGCATGCGCGTCTCCTGTGCAAAAGGCTGTGCACAAGAGATAAGGGTGCTTACCTCAAACCGTCAAGCAAGTTTTGAGGAAAACGCATCAAAAATTGAGATCAGGGTCTTTTCGGATGGCCTGATAGGTAACTACTGCCTTGCGATACTTGGGAAAAACTAGCGCAATATGTAGAATGGGAGGTATGGCAGCCATCGCCCAGAACAACGATGGGTCGGCTCTGAAACGAATAAAAGCACTGCGCATGAGATCATCTGAAAACCCGACGCCGACCAAGAAGGTAGACCCGACCGACGCTGCAATTGCGCCCAAGGCAACAAGCACAAGGCCAGACGGTGCATCCCGTTCACGAGATGGGGGCGATTGCACCCAGACACCAATGCGCCAAGCCGCCGCCCATGTGGCCGCCTGCAGGATCAAGGCGGAAACTGTTGCCATGATCAGCGCTCCGACCACTGTGTTCGATCGATAGCCCGCAAACTCTGGAAATATCTTAAAAAACAGGAACGCGACAAAGGCATATGCAATGATCATCAAGTCCTCCAGCTGGCTGTTACTTTCCCTCGGATAACCACGTTCACGCCGTCGACAACATGCACCTGCGTGTCGTTAGGGTCGGCTGACATCAGCACCGGCGGGGCATAGGTGCGCAGCACCGTGGTCGCCCCGGTGCGGTTGTAGACCTGGGCGACGACTGCATCGCCGGGCTTCACTCGTTCGGCCTGGTGCGTATCAACCAGCATGTAGTCGCCAGGCAAGAAACCGTGCTGCGACATGGCCTGCCCCTTCACGCGCCAGACATCGACCCCCGGGCGGCCCCCGCCAAGTATCTGAGCCACAGAAGTAACTTCTCGCATCCCGCCTCCTTCCGGCCCCGGCACCCAAGGCGCAGCATCGCTTTCGGCAAAGCCGGGCGTGAAGGTCTGAGCAACGGGAGCATCGGTGAGGCCGGCCCGAAGCAGCACATCAGCAACATCGATGCCGAGTTCGGCAGCAAAGATCTTGGCCTGATCCAAGTTTAGTTGCTGATGGCCATTCAGGATCCGCGACACGACCGCGCGGTCGCGATTGATCGCCTTGGCAAGATCATCTGCCGTTTTTCCCTGCATTCGCAGGTGTCTTTTGAACCAGTCCTTATCCATATGCGCAAAGTAGCAACCTCTCACCTCATCTTTTAGTGAGGTAACCTCAAAATCTGGCTTGACGTGAGGCGGGCGTGAGGGGCTATATCTTGCAGTATGAGCAACCACCTTACACCACTGGAAGTGTGCGAGCGCCTGATCGGCAAACCGGAAACGGTGGCCGAGGCAAGCGGGCTGCACAAGAAATCTGCCTTTCCTTGGCGCCATGCGTCCAAGTGGCGCGAAGCGGGCGATCTGCCTTCGGCCAAAGTCATGCGCGCCCTCCTCGCCCATTCCGCCGCGCATCAGCTGGGCCTGACGGCCGAGCATCTGATCTGGGGCGCGAGTGAGGAGGAGATCGAGGGCATCCTGGCCGCGCGCGGCGCGCCTGCGCCCGGCTTCACCAGCCGCCGCCCCGACCATCGCGAGCAGGCGGCATGATGTTCCCCATGGCCCATCCGGCTTACGCCCCGGAGACTGCCTCATCCCCCTTGCTGGCGCAGCGGGGACCAGTTTGGGCCATGCACCTGGCGGCGGGGCCTCGTCCTGCCGCCCTTTCCACAGCATCCCGGGCGTGGCGCCCCGGGGCAGGGCCGTCCGCAGGCAAGCAGGCAAGCGGAGCGGGCGTCCCGGGCGCGGCGGGTTCGTCCCGCCGCGCAGCCAAAACCATCGTCAGCACCATGGGGGCCGCGCATGGGAGATGAGCATCTGCCCGCCCTGATGGCCGCCTTTGCCGTGGCGATGAGTGCCCGCACCGGCCAGCTGACCGCCCACGCGGTCGAGGACATGCGGATCAAGGCCGAAGAGGTCCTGTTGCGCGACCACCCGGCCTATCCGGTGATCGTGAGCTTCGCCACGCAATACGAGATCCACCGCCGCGACCCCGAGGCACTGGCCGAGCTGGGCCGCACGCTTGAGCTGGGCATCCGCATGGCCGTGCAGCCCGTAGCGCCGGACCGTCCGGCAAGGGTGGGCCTCGATGGCTGAGCGTGACCCTTTCGATCCGGTGCCCCTGCTGACGCTGGCGCAGCGCCTGGGTCTTCTGGTCCTGATCCTGCTGGCCTGGGCCGCGACCTCGCTTGTCCTGGCGCTGCTGATCGTCTGGGGGCTGACATGAGCGCCGCCCCCCGCCTGACGCTGCATGACCAGCTCTTGATCAACCTGTGCGGCTGGCTGGCCTGCACCCGGTTCAACGATCCGAACCGGGCGATGATGGTCGCGCAGGCCGCGCGGGCGATCCCGCGCGTCAACCACGACCACCCGCTGATCGGCCCGCTGGCCGAAGCGGCAGGGCAGGTGATCCGGCACAGCGATCAGCCCGGCGCCCCCGATCTGGCCCGGGCGCGGCTCGACCTCGACGCCGCGTTGCAGGCCGTCTTTTACGCCCGCGCCGCCCAGGCCGCCGCCGCGATCTGGCCGGAGGAGAACACGCAACCCGCAGCAGAGGAGCCTGCCAATGCCGCTCAATGACCTCGACCTGGAACAACTGACCGAACTGGCCGCGACGCTGGAACAGATCGCCGATGCCGGACGGGTGCTGGCGGCCAGCGGATTGTATCCGCGCTTTGACCTGACCCCGGGCAAGCCTGCCCGGATCACGGTGCCCTTTGCGATGCCATGTGCGGCGGGGCAGGTGCCGATCCAGGCATTCCTGGCCGCCAGATCGGTAGAGCTGTCCCGCCAGCGCGATGGGCTGGCTGTCGCAAGCGACGTCCCCACCCCCTCCACCGAGGCCGCGCAGCCCGAACCTGCGCTTGCGCCCGTGGACGCGCCGCCGGTCGCCGAGGGACCGGCCGGCGGCGCACCCGAACCCGCCGCCCCGAGCAGATCGGGGGCCGAGGCTGCACCTCTTCCCGCAGCCGCCGATGAAGCACTCTCCCCCGAGGCATCGGCACCGGTTCCCGAGGGCGTGGCGGACAGCGGCGGGGGGGCGGACATGGCAGCACCAGCGCCCCCCGCCGCACCCGCTCCCACCACTGGCACGCATCAGGCCAGCTTTGGCCAGAATGCCTGGACCGAGGAGGAAGACGCCCGGCTGATCAGTCTTGTCGTCGGTGGCATGGTCGGTCTGGCCATGGGCAAGACCGCCGCGATCCGCGCCGCCGCGCGCGAGCTGGGCCGCCCGGAACAGGGCACCGCCTTTCGCTGCCACCACAAGCTGAAGGGCCGCTTGGCCGCCGCACTGGCCGAGGCGAAAGCCGAAGCGACGGCGCCGTCCCCCTTGCCCGATCCCGCCGCGCAGCCCGCCGCCGCTCCTGAACCGGAAACCGCCCCGAAGCCAGCCACCACCTTGGACAAGCATGCCGCCGATCCCCTGACCGCGCACCTGATGGCCCTGCCGGAGAAGGACGGCTGGACGCTGGCCCGCGACCTCGACCTGATGGAGCTGTCGCTTGCGGGCTGGATGCCGAACGAGATCGGGCTGGAGCTGAAGGTCCGGGCCGATCTGGTCAAGGCGCGCTTCGATCTCTTGACCGGGCTTCACACCGACGAGGCCACGGGCAAGCAGGCGCGGCGCTGGTCGCGCGAGGCGGTCTTCGAGGCGCTGCAGAACCTGTCCCGGGCCTCGCAGAAGGGGGCTGCGTGATGGACGCGATCGCCAACCAGATGATCGAAACCTTCACCCATCGCCAGCTTGTGCTGGTAATCCAGGCGGGCAGCGCACTCGGCCTTTCCCCGCTCACAGTGGCGGCTTCCCTGATGCAGGCAAGCGCCAGCGTTCTGGTGCAGGTCTCACCCAAGGTGGCGTCCAGCATCTTGCGTGCATATGCCGACGTCATCGACGCCGGGCCAGATGACACCCCGGCCCGGGCCGCAGCCATCGCCAAGTTCATGGCAGCAGGCGAGGCCATGCTGTCTGTCGCCAAGACCGCCCGCGACTTCCCCCAGCCGCAGGGCAGGGCGTGATGCCATGGCCCAGCCGCGGCAGACATATTCGATCGAGGAGATCAAGGAGCGTCTGATCGAGCGGATCGACGACTTTGCCTATCGCTATGCCCCGCCTGCCAAGGACAGCTATGAGGACAAGAAGAAGGGCAGGTATTTTACCCTGAACCCCGGCCGCCCTGACAGGAATGTCGGCAGCTTCTGCATTCAACTGACCGGGTCTAAAGCCGGAAACTGGCAGGACTTCGCCACCGGCCAGCACGGCGATGTGTTCGATCTGATTGGCTTGTCGCTGGGCATCACCAACATGGCCGACCAGATCAAGGAAGCGCGCAGCTTCCTTGGGCTGCGAACCGACAGCCCGGAGGATGCGCGCATGCGCGAAGTGGCGGTTGCGGCCGCCCGCGCCCGTCGCGCCGCCGCCGAGGCCGAGGAAAAGCGAGAGGCCGAACGCGACCGCCGCCGGGCCGAGGCGATGTGGCTGGCGGCCGAGCCGAAGATCAGGGGAACGCCGGTCGACCTTTACCTGAAGGAACGGGGCATCGACCTGGCGACCATCGGCCACCAGCCACGCGCCCTGCGCTATCTGGCGAAGTGCCGATACAAGTTCGAGGACCGCAAAACCGGCGAGCTGATCGAGTTCGACGCCCCGGCCATGGTCGCGGCGATGACGAACCTTGCCGGCCGCATCGTCGCGGTGCATCGCACCTGGCTGGCGATCGACCCCGACACGGGCCGCTGGGGCAAGATCAGGATCCCGCACCCGTCCAAGCCCGATGTGCTGCTCAAGGCCAAGAAGGTCTTCGCCTGGGGCGAGGGCTGCGCGATCCGCCTGTCATCCGGCCTGGGGCCGAAGGGCGGCAAGGGCGCGCCCCTGAACCGCTGCCCGCCCGGCACCCGGGTCTACATCGCCGAGGGCATCGAGACGGCGCTGAGCGCCCGCATCCTGCGCCCCGATGCCCGGGTCCTGGCGGCCTACAGCCTGTCCAACATGGGCCGGGTCGGCCTTCCGCGCGAGGTGTCGGAAGTGGTGCTGATCACCGACCACGACCTGGCGCCCCAGGCGCTGGCCCAGCTGAACGAGGCAATCGCGCAGCACCAGGCCGAGGGCCGGACGGTCCGGGTCTGGAAATCGGACCGGCCGGGCGAGGACCTGAACGACGCGCTGATGCGCGCGATTGCCGAGGAACAGAGGGAGGGCGCGGCGTGAGGTTACAGGTGATCAAGGCGCTTTCGCGACTGTTGCGGCAGGCCATGGCGGATCACGCGGCGGCCTATCCGGACGGCGACTGGAAGTCTGTGAACTGTCGCCTAGGCGACATCAGACTGATCTTGCAGGCATTGCTGCCGCAGACCATCGCGATGAGTAACGCAGACACTCTTTCCGTACTTGAAGCCGAGGAACAGAGGGAGGGCGCGGCGTGAGTGACGACAAGCAACAGGTGGGCCGTCTGGCCCTGCGCGTCGAAGGTGACTGGTGGGTCGCCTATTATGCCCTGCCCGATACGATGGATGGCGCCTTCGAGATGGGCCGCATCGCCATGGGGCTGGTGCAGGACCGCAGGCGCAAGCAGGCCTTCATGGACCTGATGCGTGACGGAGTAGCCGAGTTTCTGCAGGACATGACCGGCGAGCGGCCGGACTTCGAGCTGCGCGCCGCCCCGGAACATGAACGCGCCGGGCGGGCCTGACCATGAACTGGCTTCTCATCATCCTCTTCGCCGCCGATGGCCAGACCGGCGAGCAACGCGCGGGGCATATGGCCGACCAGAACACCTGCCTGGTCGCGGGCGCCGGGATCGAGCTGATCCTTGAGGCCGCCAACCCCGGCGTGGACGTGGCCTTCCTCTGCCTGCCGATGAACCTGGAGGCGGGCAGCTGATGGGCAACGGATACGGCAGTGCGCTCTATGACCGCGAGAAGGACTTCGCGGCCTATGATGCCTCCCCCCCCCTGTTGCGCTGGGTCCAGCAGAATGCCGTCGCCAAGTGGTGCGCGCGGCGGATCCTGAAGGAATATCGCCACCTCGTTTCGAACGCTGGCCTGACCCCGCACGATGCCTGCCAGCGGATCATTGCCGGCGTGGCCCAAGGCGAGCGCAAGGACACCGTCAAGGCCTATGGCAAGACCCACCCGGAGGCCGTGCCGCGCGGTGACCAGTGATCCCGACACCAGCTGGCTGAACAACCCCGCCCCGCCGCCGCGGTCGCTGGATCCTGCCATGCAGCCGAAGGACCGGGCCCAGCCGAAGCCCAAGGGCAAGGGCAAGCCCCGTCTGCGCCCGGTCGAGGCCCTGGCGGCCGAGATCGAGGCCCCGCCCGTCGCGGGCGAGCCTGCACCGAAACCCAAGCCCGGCCCCGATCGGGGCAGCGACGCACCCCCCCCACCGCCCGAGGCGGATGACCAGGACGATCCCCCGCGCCCCCCGCCGAAGCGCCCGCCACGGCCCCGGGGCGAGATCTGGGAGGGTTGCCCGGTCAAGCCCCTGGGCACCAACGGGGCCTACAACTACTACCTCGACGCCCTGGGCCAGCTGCGCAGCGTGGGCAAGCATGAACGCCAGACGATCATGCAGCTCTTCGCGCACCGGCTTCCGGCGCTCTGCCATGCCTTCCCCAAGATGGTGAAGGACCGCGAGACCGGGATCCTGAAGAAGAAGCACCCGCCGGATTTCGAGGGCGACCAGGTCGCCATGGCGATGATCGAGGCCTGCGGCGAGAAGGGCCTTTTCGATCCAGACGGCGCGATCCGCGGGGTCGGCGCCTGGACCGATGACGACGGCGGCCTGATCTACCATGCCGGCGATGTGCTGATCACGCCCGAGGGCGAGATCGCGCCCACCACGCTGCACGGCAAGATCTACCCGGCCTATCCGCCCACCCCGAAGCCCGCCGTGTCCCTGAAGGACACCGCCGCCCCCGGACAGACCGTGCTGGAGCAGCTTTCCACCTGGACCTGGTCGCGCGACATCGACGCCCAGGTCCTTCTGGGCGTGATCGGCACGCAGATGCTGGGCGGCGCGCTGGACTGGCGACCGACCGTCTGGATCACCGGCGGCAAGGCGGCCGGGAAATCGACCCTGCAGACGCTGCTGAAGCACCTGCACGGTGGCGAGAAGGGGCTGATCCAGTCGAACGACGCCACCAAGTCGGGGCTGACCAGCCGCATCGGCCATTCGTCGCTGCCGGTGGCCCTGGACGAGCTTGAACCGGGCGACGAGCGGTCATCGAAGGAAAAGGACATCATCACCCTGGCGCGGGTCGCGTCGTCTGGTGGCCAGTGGTTCCGGGGATCCAGCGACCAGAAGGGCACCGGCGGCAACGTCTATTCGACCTTCTTCTTCTCCTCGATCCTGATCCCGGGGGAACTCAAGCCGCAGGACCTGTCGCGCCTGATCGTCCTGAGCCTGAATGCCATGCCCGAGGATGCCAAGGCCCCGACCCTTCGGGCAGACACCTGGCGCGCCCGGGGTGCGGCGCTGAAGCGCGTGCTGATCGACCGCTGGCCGACATGGGCCAAGCGCCTCGACCTCTGGCGCGAGGCCTTCGCGGAAGAGGGCATCGGCGGGCGGAACGGCGACAACTGGGCGACGGTGATGGCCATGGCCGACATGGCGCTGCACCAGGGCCTGCCCGACAGCGACACGCTCAAGGGCTGGTCGCACCGGGTGGCCCGGCTGATCCGCGCCGACGTGGCGGAACTGGGCAGCGACGCCGACGGCATGCTGATGCACCTTCTGACCCAGAAATACGACATCTACCGGCGCGGCGAGCAGCACACCATCGCCCAGTGGCTGATGGCCGCCGCCATGCTGCCCGGCTACAACAAGAGCCTGATGGGCGATGCCTGGGCCGACCAGGACGACTATGCCAAGGCGGTGAACGCCAAGCTCGCGACCGCAGGCCTGCGCGTCTATGGCACGGGGCAAGAGGCGCAGCTCTTCATCGCCAACGCGCCGATCCAGGGGCTTCTGGACCTCTTCAAGGGGTCGGAATGGGCGAAGACCGTGTGGAAGCAATCCGCCGCCCGTGTGCCAGGTGCCACCACCGACCCGAACCCCGCCACCCTGGCCGGTATCCGCACGCGGGGCTGGAAGGTGCCGTTCCGGTCGGTCCCTGGCCTCATGTCGTTTCCGATGGACCGCGACAAGCTGCCCGACGCCACCACCCTTCCCCCGATCGAGGCCGACGACTTCGCATGACGCCCCTTGACACGCATAAAGGCCTTTCGCGCCAACGGTTTGCCCCGGCCTTGTCCCGGACCCTGTTTGGTGCCAGAATTGCGCTGCGGTGGGGCCATCGCGGCATTGGGTTTGGGGCTGTCTGTCCTGTTTCCGACCTGCCGAATGTCGCAAATGCCCACAACGCCACAACGGTTGAAGGGTGTAACCGTTGTGGGGTCCGTTGTGGGTTTTTCCGCAGCCTGATCAAGGGCTTAGACCCACCCACAACGCCACAACGGTCCCGACGCGATCCCCTACATGTGTGTGCGCATGCGCGAGCGCGCCCGTGCGCGATCATGCGCGTAACCGTTGTGGCGTTGTGGCGTTGTGCCTCTCTCTCTCTCTTTCTCTATCTTCCTGAAAAGAAAGAGGAAAAGCAGGGGTTTCCGCTGGTTTCGCCCACAACGGTCGCTTGCGCTGCCGTTGTGGCTGCCGTTGTGGGCTGTCTCAAGCCCTTGAAAACCCTCGAAAAGAGGGGGTTTTGACCATGCCGAAGGGATCGCAGTTCGACGATCTGGCCCGGGAAGCTGCCCAGCGGATCGAGGATGCGCGGGACGCGGGTCACCAGCTGACCTTCCTGCCCGATGAGCCGGTTCCGGCCGTGGCTGGTGGTCAGCGCCCGCCGCGCGGCAAGGGCAAGATCACCAGCCAGCTGCGCGACTGGTGCGCGGCCAAGGGCCTGCGGATGCCCGAGGAGGTGCTGATCGAAATGGCGGGCATGGCCTCGACCGAGGATGCCTTCCTGACGGCCATGGCGCGGACCGAGCAGCTCCTCGCCTGGGCGCAGGCCGGGGCCGTGGGCTACAAGGGCGCGCCTGTCGCGCCGTCGATGGCGCAGCGCCTGGCTGCCTTCCAGTTCGTCTACACCGCCCAGCTGCGCGCGGCCGAGGCGCTCTTGCCCTACGGTCTGGGCAAGGTGACGCCCGATGTCGCGCCGCCCGTCCTGGTGCCGGTCGTGGTCGCCGCGCCACGGGGCGAAGCGCCGATCCGGGCAGGCGACCAGGCGCGCGACATCACCCCGAAACCGGGTCGGATCGGCCCGCCGCCGCTGCCCGTTCGAGGTCAAGGAAATCAAGGGGTTAGCGAGCCGTCGCCCGTCCAGTCGGACGCGGATAGTCGGACGGAAGGGGCAAGCGATTGAAAATGCAGGCAAATCCAGTGGGCGACCTGATCCTTGTAAATGACACGCTGGCCCGGCGCCGCCCTGGCGCCCGAGGGGCCACCCCCCTTCGCCTTCCGGCCGCCGCGCCCGCCCGCCGCGACCCCCCCGGGGGCCCCCGCGCCCCAGTCTCCCTCCCCCTCTCTGTGACCCCATGCAGCCTTTCCGGCCCGATCCGGTTTCAGGACTGGGCGCGAACCGGGGTCGCGTGCATCGGGGTGGGGGGTGTGGTCCTTCCCTGTCCCGGCCAGAGGGGCCGGGCGGGCCTGAGCCAAGGGGTGCGGACATGACCGCGACCCTGAGCGCCGAGGAGGTCATTGCACGAGCGGAGTTGCTGGCAGGACTGTCGGCAAGCGAGGCAATCGAGAGCCTGGACGGAAATTTCGCCGAAGGCAATATCCCGGATGTTGCCGAGTTCACTTTTCCCGGGCCGGTGGCCGAGGCCTACTACTGGGACGACGAAAGCGTCGTCGGCATCCAGGGGCCGGTCGGGTCGGGCAAAACCACCACCAAGATGCGGCGCAAGCTGCGCCGGGCGGTAATGATGCCCCGATCGGTGATCGACGGGGTGCGGTACTACAAGTGCCTGTTCGTCCGCGAGACCTACCGCCAGCTTTGGGCGACGGTGATCCCGTCCTACCTGGAGACCTTCCCCAAATCGCTGGGCACCTGGTCGGGCGGCCGGGGCGATCCGGTGCGCCACCACATCCGCTTTGCCGACCAGGACGGCGAGATCGACTTCGTCGCCGAGTTCATGGCCTTCGGTGACAACGTCGCGGAGAGCCTGCGCGGTTTGCAGGTGACCGACCTGGACATCAGCGAGGCCGACACCAACCCGCTGGACACCCTGACCTTCGGCGTCGGCCGGATCATGCGCTACCCCGCCAAGCAGCACTTCGAGGGCTACCCGCCCGAGTACCTGTCCTACGGCCAGATCGACTGCGACTTCAACGCGCCGGACGAGGACAGCTGGACCTTCAAGGTGTTCCACGACGCCCAGGGCCGCAAGGAGATCGCCGAGCAGCTGAACGCCAGCCTGCCCGAGGGCGCGAAGCGGATCAGTTTCTCCTTCTACCGCCAGCCGGGCTATGGCGAGCCCGGCACCGAGAACCTGCAGAACCTGTCGCCCGGCTATTACGAGCTGCAGATCGCGCTGAACAAGCTGGCCGGCAAGTCCGACGTGACCGCCCGCATGGTCTACAACAAGACCACCTATCTGCGCGCCGGGGAGCCGGTTTTCAGCCGCGAGTTCAACCGCCGGATCCACGTCGCCGAAAGCACCCTGCAGGGCGACCCGTCGCTGCCTTTGCTTTTCGGCCTCGACCAGGGCTTCAAGGGCGCGGCCGTCCTGGCGCAGTTCGAGCCGCCGTTCCACTGGACGGTGCTGGCCGAGCTGCATTTCGACAAGGAGCGGCTGATGGCGGCCGAGTTCGGGCGCCGCCTGGCCGAGCTGATCGAGCGCCGCTTCCGCCACCTGCGGAAGGGCGATGGCTGGGGCGACATGGCGGGCGAGGCGGGCGCATCGCAGGCCGCCGACGAAAACGCCACCTGGAACCGGATCGTCGGGCAGGCCGCGGGCTTTCGGGTGCGGCCCCAGCGCATCGGCACCAACCGCCTGCAGCCCCGCCTGGAGGCCGTGCGCGCGGCGCTGGAGTTCGTCCAGGGCGGCAAGCCGGGCCTCACCATCGACCCCAGTTGCAAGTTCCTGATCCGCGGCTTCGAGGCCCGATATGTCTGGACCGACGAGGTCGATGCCAGCGGCGACAAGCGCAAGGTCCCCGACAAGCGCCTGACCGAGGCGAACGTCATGGACGGCCTGCAATACCTGCTTCTGAGCCAGCACAAGGCCAACGGGCTGAGCCCGATCAGCTTCCCGTCGCCGCGCGACGGAGAGGGGGAAAGCGCCCGCCTGGGCCGCCCCATGGAGCCCGCCGGGGGGCTGTCCACCCGGTATGACCCGATGAACCCATACGGAGATTGAAACTATGACCTCGATGACCCATGCCCTTGGCAAAGCCTCCTATCCGCCCGCCCCGTCCTTTGACGGCGCTGTCGCCGTGCCGGAGCCCACGATCCTGCAGGAGATCGAGCGCCTGCAGAAGGAAACCATTGGGCTGGGGATGGCCGCGATTGACCGCGTGATGAGCATCCAGGAAAAGCTGGTCGGAAAAGCGCCGTCCGCTGACCCCAATAAGGTGCAAGAGGGACTTCGCTTTCCCCCCGAGGGGCAACTGGGCCAAGCCTATCACGACGCGTTCCGGGTGCGCGATCAGCTGATCCGTCTGAACGAATACCGCGCTCGCCTCGAATACCGCGCTCGCCTCGAAGCCCTCTGACCCACCCCCAACCGCCCCGCGCGGGGCAGAAAGGACTGACCTGTGCACGACAACGAAGCCATCCAGATGATGCGCCGCGCCAGCGAGGAGATCAAATCCCTGAGGCGCACCATCGACCAGCTCGCACCGAAGGCCGACGCCTACGACGCGATCCGCCAGTTGCAGGACCTGATGCCCCGCCGATCGCAAGGTATGGGTGAAGACGTGGCATATCTCCTCGATCGCCGGATCAAGGAGCTTCTTTCAAAACCCGAAACGGAGGACTGACATGACCGACCCCAACACCCCCGATCCCGGCGCGGATCCGCCGACGGCCGAGGAGATCCTCGCCGCCGCCAAGGCCAAGGCGGATGAAGAGGCCGCGGCCGCCGCCGAGGCCAAGGCCGAAGCGGAGGCCAAGGCAGAGGCAGAGGCCGTCGCCCGCGCCGCCGCCCGGCGGAAGGCGAACGCCGGGGCCGCCGCGAGTGCCGCCAGGCGCCCGCCGCCGAAGCCCCGCAAGCGGAAGCTGGACATCGCGAAGCTGGACTATCTGGCCAAGACGATCGACCAGCTGAACGTCACCGGCCACCGGCTGGGCCTGCAGGACGAGCTGATCGACCTGCACGGCCTGAAGGTCGACCTGGACGAGGACAGCGGCGCCGTGCAGCTGGCCATGGCCGGGATCGAGATCGAGCCCGCCGAAAGCATGGAGGTGGCCCTGACCAACTGGGCCAACGCCGCCCGCCGCGCGATTGCGGAGGCCGTCGGCTGATGATCCGCGTCCGCCCCTTCGAGGACCTTGCCGCCATGGCCGTCTTCAACAGGCTTGATGTGCATGACCACATCGAGGCCGAGCTTGCCCGGGGCGTGACCTACAGCGCGCTTGGGCTGTTCGCCGACTGGCGGATGGCCCAGGCGCAGGGGCCAGTTTCGCTGATCGCCACCACCGGGCCAGCGGACCGGCCCTTCGCCATCCTCGCCCTGGGCCTGACGGGACAGGCGGGGGTGGCTCAGGCTGCCCTGCTTGCGGCCGATCACGGCCGCCACCGGCTGCCCCTTGCCCGGCTGGCCGTCGCCATCCGCCAGCGGCTGCCCCGTGCCGCCGCCGAGTTCGCCCTGACCCGCATCGAGGCGCGGTGCTGGGCGGGCCACCCCACCGCGTCGCGCCTTCTGGCTGGCATGGGCTTTGTCCATGAGACCGACCTGCCGGGCTTTGGCCCGGGGGGCGCGCATGTCTTTCGCCAGTTCGCCTGGCTGCCACCCGCCACTTCTCCGACCGCGCCGCCTGCGCATCCCGACCCCACAAACGAACAGGAGTTCTGACATGTGCATGCCCAAGATCAAGTCGCCGCCGCCGGTGCAGGTGGCATCCTTCGACAACGAAGAGGCCCTGCGCCAGGCCGACATGGAGGCGGGCCTGCGCCGTCGCCGCCGTGGTGCCGCCGCCAACGTGCTGACCGGCCCGATGGGGATCCCGTCCAGCGCCACCATGGGGGGCGGCGCATGAACGCCCTGAACCCCGCCGCCTTCGAGGACGGCAAGACCCGGGCCGAGCAGGATATCGCCCGCTGGGCCGAGCTGAAGACCGACCGGGCCCAGCACGAGCAGCTCTGGCAGGGCATCGCCCGGCTGATGCGGCCGCAGCGCGGCGGCTTTGGCCTTGACGATCCCGCTGGTCGCCAGCTGGAAAAGCCCTTGTCCAGCGCGCCGATCCATGCCCATTCCAACTTCGCCGCCGGGCTTTACGGCACGCTGACCAACCCTGCAAACCAGTGGTGCGGCCTGGCGACGAACGACCCCGACGATCTGGCGGTGCATGAACATGCGCTGTGGCTGGACACGGTCACCGCCCGGGTGCTGGCCAGCTTCCAGCCCTCGGTCTCGACCTTCTACACCGCGGCCCAGCAGGTCTATGGCGACATCGCCGCCTTCGGCAATGCCGCCCAGTATGACGAGGTGCTGGAGGACGAGCGCCGGATCCTCGACATCACGGTCAGTCTGGCCGAGATCGTCTTCGAGATCGACGCCTTCGGCCGTGTGACCGAAGTGGTGCGGCGGTTCATGCTGACGCCGGAACAGGCGCTTGGCATGTTCCGGCGCCCCGATGACCAGGTCCCGGCCAAGCTGCAGGAGATGGCCGAGAAACGCGACCGCACCCGGCTGGCCTTCTACCACCGGGTCGGCAGGAATGACGGTTGGCGCAAGGGTCGGCTGGGCCCGGCGGGCAAGCGCTGGTATTCCCGCTATTCCACCGAATGCGACATGAGCCTGATCCGGGTCGCGGGCTTCGACGAGATGCCGTTCTACGCGCCCCGCTGGGACGTGGACACCGGCCACACCTATGGCACCGGCCCGGCCTTCGCGGCCCTGGCCAGCGCCCGGCTGCACAACCGGATGACCGATGCCACGATCCGGGCCGCGCAGCGCGCCGCCGACCCCACCATCCTTGCCCCCGATCGGGGGGACTGGCCGCTCAACGGCACGATCCGGCCGGGGCAGGTGATCTATGGCGCGATGAACCTGCGCGGCGAGGCGATGCTGCAGCCGCTGGACGTGTCGGGCCGGTTGCAGCTGACCCTGCAGGAACGGCAGGAGGTGATGCAGGAAATCCGCGACGCCTTCCACTACACGCTGATGAACCTGGCGGGCCGCACCGGCATGACCGCGACCGAGGTCATGGCGATCACCGAGGAACGCCAGCGCCTCTGGGCCCCGCATCAGGGCCGTCTGCAGGAGGAATACCTGGCGCCCAAGGTGGCCCGCCGCTTTGCCCTGTTGTGGAAGGCCGGGCAGATCCCGCCGCCGCCGAAGGGGCTGGCGGGCAAGGAGCTGCAGGTGGTCTACAAATCCGCCGCCGCCGCCGCCCAGCAGAGCTTCGAGGGCAACGCGGTCCTGCGGATCCTGCAGGACATCGCGCCGCTGGCCCAGATCAGCCCCGAGGCCGCGCAACGGCTGGGCGACCGGCTGGATCCCGACGGGGCGCTTGAGGTGCTGATGGCCGCGCGCGGCGCACCGGCCAAGCTGATCCGGTCGCGCGAGGCGGCCGATGCCCTGACCGAAGCCCGCATGCAGCAGCAGCAGGCCGCCCAGGCCATGCAGGCGATGCAGGCCGGGACCGGCATGGTGAAGGACCTGGCCGGGGCGCAGGCCCAGATGGCCCCGGCAGAGGGGGCGGCGGCGTGACCAAAGATAAAATCGAAAAAGCGATCGAGGACATGCGGCCATCGCATCGGCATATGCTGGGCGCTGCGGTGCGGATTGGTGAGAGCCATGAAATCGCGGCAACGGTTGAAGAGGTAATCTGGCCCCGCAACACAATCACGCCTCTCTACCTGGTCCAATACTGGCACGAGGGGCGCCTGATGATTAGCCGGGTTCATGCGGAGGATTGCCGATGATCTGGAACCGCCTGTCCATCCTGCAGGGGTTCATCCCCTTCACGGCCCGGAAAGCCGCCGCCCGCCGGGCGCGGCGCTGGACCGAAGCCGCGCGGCGCGACGCGCACCTGGCCGAGGATCTGATCATCCTGGGCAATGTGCTGGCCACCCAGCCCGCCACCATGCAGGACGGCTGGCCCACGCCCGCCCTGCCCGACCCCCAGCGCCTGGCCTATGAGGCCGGGCGCCGCGACCTGGCGCTGCAGCTGCTGGCGCTGATGAGCCTGACCCCTGCCCAACTTGCCACCCTTGTGAAGGAGCCTGACTATGACCCGCCTGAACTGGATTACTGATTTCACCCGCGACCGGCGCAGCTTTGCCCCCGAAGGCGACGGCGCCGGGGGCGACACCACCACCACGACCACCGCGACCGGCGACACGACCCAGACCACCGCCACCAACAACGACACGACCCAGACGCAGACCCAGACCAACACCGCCAAGTGGTGGGAGGGCGACCGCTTCGCCGACCCGGCCCGGCAGTATCTCACGGCCAAGGGCCTGACCCTCGACGATCCGATGGAGGCGATGCCGAAGCTGGTGGACATCGCCGCCAACGCCGAAAAGCGCATCGGCAAGGGGCTTGACACGATCCTCGACAAGCCCGGCAAGGATGAACCCTATGCCGACTGGGTCGCCCGCAACCGCGAGGCGCTGAACCTGCCCAAGGACGAGGCGGGCTATGAGGTCGCCCGCCCCGAGAACTGGCCGAAGGATGCGCCCTGGAACGACGCCAGCGAAGCCAAGGCCAAGGCCATCGCCCTGAAATACGGGATCCCGAAAGAGGCCCTGCAAGAGCTGGTGAGCCTGCAGGCCGAGGATGCCCTGCAAACCTATGCCCAGGCCGAGGCCCTGGGCGAGGAGGCGAAGCGCAAGCTCTGGCAGGAGCTTGAGAAGGACTATGGTGACCAGGTGCCCAAGGTCATGCAACAGGCGCGGCGCGGGGCGGAGGCTGTCGCCGAGAAGGCGGGCCTGACGCCGGACATCATCAACAACATGTCGGACACGTTGACCGACAAGATCGGCGACCCGAACGTCATCCGCTTCATGGCCGCGATCGGCGACATGCTGGGCGATGACACCGCGCTGGGGCTGGGCAAGAGCGGGGCGCTCACCACCACCCCGGCCGAGGCGCGGGCCCAGCTGGCCGCGCTGCGCGCCCCCGGCGGGGCCTATTACGAGGCGACGGCCAAGCGGGACAATGCCGCCATCGAACGGCTGCGCCCGCAGATCGACAACCTGACCCGGATCGCGGCCGGGCGCTGAGTGCCGCCAAACCGCCTGTCAAGCGAAAAATCTGCCCGCTCCGCACCCCGGGGCGGGCAGATGTCGTATCGCTCCCCTCTTGACCCACAAGCGGAAGTGTGTCTTTCCTGACCCTTGACGGATAACCCGCCTTGCCTCGGGTCCAGACGACAGCCGGAAAGCACGGCCTCCCACGGGGGAGCATGCTCGACGCCAAAGAGCTTCCCCGAGGACGGGTCCGGCACCGGGCAACCCCTCCGAAAACTCACAAACCATCGTCAGTTTTCACAAGGAGAGGGCACATGTCCCTTGTCGAACAGCACCACAAGCTGACCTACGCCGACAACGTCATCATGGTCGCGCAGCAGATGAAGAACCCCTTCATGGGCGCGGTCACCGAAATGCCCGTCAAGGGTGAGGCCGTGCGCATGGCCGACCTGCTCAACAGCGTTGAGTATGTCTATGGCGAGGGCCGCAGCCGCCGCAACGTCGAGAACCCGATCGGGGGCACCGCGCGCTGGCTGGTCCGCCCCGACTGCATCGAGAGCGGGCAATACATCGACATCGAGGACAAGCTCGACATGGCTGTCGACCCGACCTCGAACTTCGTGCGCGGCCATACCGTTGCCGTCACGCGCGGCTGGGCCGACCGGATCCTCGGGGTGCGCAAGCAGGGGAGCGCCTTCGTCATCACCGACGGCGGGATCCTGGGCCACACGCGCGAGGGCAAGACCCCGGGCGCACCGGCCAACCTGCCAAGCGGCCAGTTCATCCCGGTCAACGCCTCGGGCCTGACTGTCGCCAAGATGCGCGCCGCCCAGCTGAAGCTGAACGAGGCCGAGTTCGGCTTCGAGGATGACGGCGACGAGCTTTACTGCGCCATCGGTGCCAAGCAGAAGGATGACCTTCTGGCCATCGCCGAGGCCAGCGCGACGCCGCTCAACGCCTTCCAGATCCAGCAGCTGGTCGACGGCAAGCCGACCAAGCTGATGGGGATGAACTGGATCTACACCAACCGGCTGCCGAAGGTGGGCAACACCCGCTACTGCCCGGTCTGGTCGAAGTCCAACATCGTCGCCGGTGTCTGGGAGCCCATCCAGGGCGCGATCTGGAACGACACCAGCGCCAAGAACCTGCCGGTCTGCCGCGTCTGGGCGCGCCTCGACGTGGGCCGCGCGCAGGACAAGGGCGTCGTCGTCATCGAGTGCAACGAGCCGTAAGGCCCGGGCGAACCTGACGGGCGGGGCGCGCGCCTCGCCCGCTGATCCATTTCAGGCAAGGGACCATCATCATGGCCGTCGTCAACGTCAAGTCCTCGCTCTTCAAGCCCGCCAGCGACCCGCTGGGGCCGGAGCCCAAACCCGAACTCGCCCGCGGGCGCCCGATCGTCGCCACCGGCACCGTGGCCAACGAAGCCTCGGACAACACCAACTCGAAGTATCTGATCGCCGAACTGCCGTCGGATGCCATCCTGCAGCCCGGGACCTTCTTCAAGGTCGACACCTGGGGCTTTGCCGACATCCGCATCGGCACCTTCACCGACCCGGCCGCGCTGGTCAGCGCGCTGCGGGCGGACGCGGCGATCCGCACGCCCATCGCCAATGGCGACGCGCGCCACGGCCAGCCGCTCTGGCAGGCCCTGGGCATGTCGGCCGACCCGGGCGGGGTGATCGGGCTTTACTACCACGCGATCAACAACGCGACCGGCGCGGGCACCAGCCGCTTCGCCATCCACTACCTCTACCGCTAGGCCCCCGGCCCGGCGCGAAACACCCGGCCAGGGCCTGACATTCAGGCCCTGGCCTTCCCCCGAAGGGACCGCCCCCGATGCCCACGCCCATCGCCACCTCGACCATCGTCGCCCAGGCCTTCCGGCTGATGGAACTGGCGCCCATCTCCAGCTTCGACGACGACACCGAGCAGGCCCGATCGGCGGCCGAGCAGTACCCGAACGCGCTGAGCTACTGCCTGGCCAAGGCCGACTGGTCCTTCGCCTCGATCACGGCACTTCTGCCCGAGGCAGTCCTGCCCGACAACGTGGCCGAGGACCCCGAGCTTCCGCATTTCTACCAGCCGCCCGCCGGTCTGATCCGCCTGCACGAGGTGGGCGACCGCTACACCAGCTACCGGCTGGACCTTGCCGGCCTGCGCGCCTCGGACCCGGCGCCGCTGCGCATCCGCTACACCGCGCTGATCAGCGACGAGGCCGTGTTGCCCGCCGCTTTCCAGACCGCCGTGGCCCTGCGGCTGGCCCTGCTTCTCGGTCCGCGCTGGCTGACCACCCAGGGCAAGATGGATGCGCTGCGCCGCGATTTCACGACCGAGCTGGCCGTGGCCAAGAAGGAAGACAGCCGCAGCGCCAGCGCCGCCCGTTACGACGACGATCTCGGCTTCGGCGACGACTGGGTCGCCTATGCCATGCGATAGGAGAGCCCCATGGCCCGCACCGATACCCTGACCATCCCCGCAAACCAATGGCTGCAGCTGACCAATTCGGACGCGACCGCCGTGACCTTCCAGGTCAAGGGCGGCACCGTGCATCTGGTGGCCACTGTCGGCGCGACCCCGCCCGCGGATTTCGACAACGCGCTGATCTACCGGGCGGGGCAGGGCGAGGCCAACATCCCGCTGGCCGATCTGGCGCCCGGCACCGCCGGGGCCAACCGCGTCTATGGCTATGCCGATCAGGGCAAGGCCGAGATCTACATCTCGCACGCCTGACACATGGGCCGCCCCTTCCCCTCACCCTTCGACGGGTTCCGACGACTGACGCGGCGGGGCGGATCGGTGCCGCCGGGCCCCTCCCCCGATGCTGAACTGGAAGCCTTCCTGACCGGCAAGGTCGGCTTTGCGCGCGACCCGGCCGACCTGTCGACGCTTTGGCAGGATGTGGCTGGGACCGTGCCGGTGACGGCGGCGGGTCAGCCGGTCGCCAGGTGGGACGGAAAGTTCACCTCGACCCCGCGCCGCATGACGCAGGCAACCGCCTCTTTCTGCCCAGCCTATGACGGCGCCGGGCTTGCGTTCGACGGCACCGATGATCGGCTGGACACGCCGACTGGTCTTGGCGAGATGTCGAACGGAGCGCCGGGCTACTTTACCTGTGTAAAGGCGCGGTTTAATGCACTCCCCGCTCAATCAACGCTTCATGCGTTTAGCGCCATTACCTCCACGAACAACAGAGGGTGGTTTGGGCTGCTTGCTAATGGCGCGGCTCAATTTTTCGGCCGAAGGACCGATGGCGATACGCAAGCCAATCTAGCATCTAGTGCTGGGGTTCTAACAACAGGCGTCGATTATGTAATTTCTTTCGAGGTAGACGCGGCCGGGACGGGTAACGTGCGCTGCTGGGTAAATGGCGCGCTTGTGCTGACCGGTGCACTGGCGGGGTCTCCGGGGAATTTTTCCAGCACGACCAGCCCGCGCGTCCGGGAAGGAAGCAACCTCGGCAATACAGTCGGGGCTTTCATGAACGGCTGGATGCGTCGTCGCGTCGATGTGGCCCAGGCCGTCAGCGACGCCGACCGCGCCATGATCGAAGCTTGGGTGGGGGCGCACTGATGGCTTTCTCCGCAACCGTGTCCGCCGATCAGGCAGAAGCCGCGAACGCCGCTCTTGAGGCCGCAGGTTTTGGCCCCGGAAACTTCTCGGTCCCCCTGCGGGCAGCATCTGGCCCGAGTGACCGTGGAGCGGTCAAGGTCGGCTTGCAGTGCCTCGCTCACATCCCTGCCTTCCGGGCGGCGGTCGGCACGCTGGAAAGCCAGTCGGCCACGTCCAGCGTGCAGATCATGGACGGCGCAATGCTCCAGATCACCTTCCCCGCACAGGTCGCGGCCGAGGCGCTGGAATGGTCCGACCCGACCTTCTGGTTCCAGAACCCGGTGATGACCGGCCACCAGCGTACGCACGGCGGCAAGCTGTGGGAAAGCCTGATCGACTTCAACGTCTGGGAGCCCCCGGTCGGTTGGCGCGAGATCGTCAGCGAGGGGTATCCGGCCTGGGTGCAGCCGACCGGCGCGCATGACGCCTATGCCATCGGGGCGCGCGTCACGCACCTGGGCCAGACCTGGCAGAGCAACACCCAAGCCAATGTTTGGGAGCCCGGCACTGGCACCCTATGGCTGGTAATCCCATGATCCTCTTCGGCACGAACGACATCATCCGGCTGGTCACCTCGACGGCGGCGACGCTGGACGTGGTGGCCCTGCACGCGACCCTCAGCGGCGGCATCACCACCAAGGGCCGCCAGCAGACCAAGATCAACAGCGCGACGACGACGACTGTTGTCGACGCCCCCGGCTCGGGCAACGAGCGGACGGTCTATGCCCTCACCATCCGCAACACCCATGCCAGCCTGTCCAGTCAGGTGACGGTCCAGCTTTTCGACGGGACCAACGCCTTTGCCCTTTACCGGGTGACGCTGGGGCCGGGCGAGCAGCTGATCTACGACGGCATCGCCAACTGGCGGTATCTGGACGCTCAGGGCTTGCCGCGCCAGAACCAGTCGCAGGGCGTGCTGGCGCCCCTGATCGGTGTGCGGAACGCGGTCGTTCTCGCCTCGGACGTGGTGAACAACAACGGCGTCGCCAACACGATCCAGGACATTACCGGCCTCAGCTTTCCGGTCGTTGCAGGTGGACGGTTCTGGTTCCGCTTTACCCTGGACTTTTCATCCGCTGCTACCACGACCGGCGCGCGGTTCTCGATCAACGGCCCGGCCTTCTCGCGCCTCAGCTATTCGTCGAACTATTCCCTCACCGGCACAAGCGAGACGGTCAACCAAGGGCTGGGCGCCTACGACCTGCCCGCAGCAGCGAATGCGAACGTGGCGGCAACCGGCCAGAACATCGCCACGGTCGAAGGCTTCATAACGCCATCGGCCGACGGCAACGTGATCGGGCGCTTCGCCTCGGAGGTCGCGTCGTCGGCGATCACCGTTCGGGCCGGGTCGCTTCTGGAATGGGTGCAGGTGTCATGACCCGCACCAGCCCGCCCCAGGTTGCCTTTTCCTCTGGCGAGATCGACCCGCTTCTCGCGCGGCGTTTCGATTACCAGAAGTTCCAGACCGGGCTGGCCGCCTGCCGGGGGTTCCTGCCCCTGGCGCAGGGGCCGTTCACCCGGGCGCCGGGCACGATCTTTCGCGGCCACACGCGGGGCGATCAGCCGGGGATCCTTCTGCCCTTCACCTTCGCGGTCAACGACGCCGTGGTGCTGGAGTTCACCCACCTGAAGATGCGCGTCTGGCGCTATGGCGAGCTGGTGATGTCCGGCCCGGACCCCTACGAGCTGACCACGCCCTTCGCCGCGGCTGATCTGCAAAGGCTGCAATGGGTGCAGTCGGCCGACGTGATCTACCTGGCCGACGGCCAGCGGCCCATTCAGGTCCTGTCGCGCTTTGCCCTGAACAACTGGACCATCGCCGCCTTCAACCCCGACACCGGCCCCTTCCGGGTGCAGAACCTGGAGAAAACCCTGACCGTCCAGGCCAGCGCCGCGACCGGCACCGTGACGCTGACCGCCAGCGGCGCGCTTTTCACCCCCGAGCATGTCGGCAGCCTCATGGAGTTGCGGCCGACCGACAACACCGCCGTCCCGCAGTGGATTGCCGACGAAACCGGGATCTCGGTCGGTGACTTCCGCCGCTATGGCCGCAACACCTATGAGTTCCGTGCGGGCGCGCCGGGCACCGCCTTTATCCCGCCCATCCACAATGAGGGCGAGGAAAACGTCGGGTCGGGTGTGCGCTGGCGGTTCATTTCGACCGATACCGGGGTTGTCAGGATCACGGCCGTCGCCAGCGGCACCTCGGCCACGGCGACGGTTCTGCAGCGCCTGCCGCAATCGGTGGTCGGCAGTCCGACCTATCGCTGGTCCGAGGGCGCCTGGTCCGCCCGCTACGGCTATCCCGCCGCGCTGGAAATCTTCGATCAGCGCCTTGTCGCGGCGGCCACCCCCAGCGAGCCGCGCACCTTGTGGTTTTCCGGGGCGGGCGACTTCGCCGACTGGGCGCCGGGGGTCGAGGCGGACAATGCCTTTGCCTACACCATCGCGGGCGGCGACACGGTCAACAAGATCCTGAACCTCAAGCGCGGTGCCACCGGCTTGCACATCTTCGCTTTGGGCGAGGAATACTCCACCCGCTCCGAAAGCCGGTCGCAGGTCATCGGGCCGACCACCGCCGTCTTCAGCGCCAACTCGTCCTTCGGGTCGCATGTGGCGCGGCCGGTCGCGCCGCAGGGCAACCCCATGTTCATCAGCCGCGACCGGCTGCGGCTGATCATGGTCGCCTACAGCTTCGAGGCCGATGCCAACCGCCCGATCATCCTGAGCCGCGCCAGTCAGCATCTGGGCAACGACCCGCTGGAACAGATCGTCTGGCAGAACACGCCCGAGCCGATGGCCTGGCTGCGCCGCGCTTCGGGCGACCTGGCGGTGATGATCTATGACGCCGCAGAAGAGGTGTTGGGCTGGGCCACGGTGCCGATCGCCGACGGTCATTGCGAGGCGCTGGCCGTGACGCCCAATGCCACCGGCACCGCCGACGAGGTGATGATGATCGTCCGCCGCCAGATCGGCGAGGAAGAACAGCGCTTTGTCGAGATCATGACCCCGATCCACGGGATCGTCGGCGACCGCCTGCCGATCAGCGAGGCCTGCCACTTCTTTGCCAGCGCGTCCTTCGCCCCGGAAACCCCGACCAATACCTTCACCGTCGCCCATCTGCCCGGGCAAGAGGTCTATGCCTGGACCGATCAGGGCGAGTTCGGGCCGTTCGAGGTGCCAGGCGACGGCCAGATCACCCTGCCTGCCGCAGTGTCGCGCGCCTTCATCGGGCTCTTCGACGACAGCCACTATGCCGAGACGCTGGACATTCAGGCCGCGGCCCCGGACGGCAACACCATGGGCCGGTCGAAACGGCTGTATTCCCGTTTCGGCGTCGGGCTGCACAACACCGCGCAGGGCTACATTCAGGTGGTCGAGCGTGATTTCGCGCAGGCGCCCCGGGTGATGCCCCGGCGCAGGCTGGTGCCGCAGGCGGTTGCGGCCACGCTGGGGCAGGACGCCTGGTCGGGCGTCGCGCAGGTGCCCGAGCCTTCGGGCAACGCATCCGAGTTGTCGCTGCGCTTCACCCCCTTCGGCGGCGCGCCCATGACGGTGACCGCCGTCGTCCCCATCGTGCAGGAGGCTGGTCGCTGATGTGTGTCCTTGGACTTGGAGCATTGGCCGGGGCGGCGGGCGGCGGCGCGCTGCAGACCCTTGCCACCGTCGCCTCGATCGCGGGCACCCTTTATTCCGGCGTCTCGGCCTATCAGTCGGGCAAGGCGCAGGCCAAGGCCTATGAGAACCAGGCCAAGACCGAGGCGCAGCTGACCGCCACCCAGGACCAGCGCCAGCGGGCCAAGATGTCGGCACAGATCGCCACCCAGCGGGCCGAGATCATGGGGCGCGGCATCGACCTGTCCAGCCCGACCGCCGTCTACCTGGGCCAGACGGCCGCGCAGGAGATGAGCTTCGACAGTCAGGCGATCCGGTCGGCCGGTGCCGCGCGGCAAGCCGAGCTGTCGACCCAGGCGAAACTCGCCCGCGCCAATGCCAGCGCCGGGCTGATCAAGGGCGTCGTCGGCGCGGCGGGCACCTTCCTGACCGACGGGCCCGAGCTTTGGCCGAACCTCTTCCCGCAAAGGCAGCTGGCATGAGCATCACGATCCCCCAGGGTGGCACGGTCGGGGGGCGGTCGGCCGACATCCGCGGGCTGGACCAGCAGCCCGACATCGGCGGCTTTGTCTCGCAGGTGGCCGACCAGGTCGCGCGGAAGCAGGGCGAGATCAACCAGAAGCGCCGCGCCGTCCAGGTCGAGCAGACCCAGCTGGAGATGACCAAGGAGCTGGGGCAGGAACGCCTGCGCTTCGAGCAGATGACCGACCCCGACCAGATCGACACCGAATGGCCCGAGGTCGAGGCGCGGATCCGCGACAAGTATGTCAACCAGGTGGACGAGAACGGCAAGCCCCGCTTCAACGAGGACGAGGCCGCCCATCTGGGCCTGACCTTCCAGGGCCTGACCATGAAGCATTCGCTGGCCCTGGGCGAGCGGACGGTCAAGCTGACCCAGTCGCAGCAGACCGCGGCCTGGCTGGAGGCGCGGACCGACATCGCCAACCAGGCCGCGACCGCCGACCCCGACACCATGGCCGCCCTGATCGAGTTCGGCGAGGCCGCGATCGACCGCCGGGTGAGCCAGGGCATCATCCTGCCCGACCAGGCGGTGAAGGAAAAGCAGGAGTTCCGCGCCGAGGTAATGAACGCGCGACTGACCACGGCAATCGCCAACGACCCCGAGACCGCCCTGGCCGATCTTGGCGCCGGAACCTATGACGCACTTGGGGCCGAAAAGGTCGCGCAGCGCAAGGTCGCCGCCCAGGCAGAGCTTGACCGCATCGCCGCCGCCGATGCCAAGCTGGTCGAGGCCGACCAGAAAAAGCGCAGCGATGCCATCGGCCGCCGCCTCGACACCATCGCCACCCTGAAGGGCAAGGGCCGCCTGGTGGTAGATGAGGACTACATCGACGATCCCGAGGTCATGGCGCATGAGAACTACCCCAAGGCCAAGGCCGCGGTGGAGCTTGCCAGGGAAATCCCCGACCTGAACCTCAAGACCGTCGCTGAACTGGATGCCCTGATCGCCGCCGAACGCGACCGCCCGATCACCGAGACCTGGGAGAACGAGCGCCTGACCGTGCTGGAGGCTCTGCGCGAGGACCGCGCCAAGGGCTATGCGACCGACCCCAAGGCCACGGCGGCCGAGGCCGGTCTGATCGAGGCGCCGCCGCTGGAGTTCGACCCCGCCGACCCCGAGGCCTTTGCCGGTGCGTTGGCCGACAGCATCAGCACCGACGCGCATCTGCGTGAGAAGGGCTATACCCGGCAGGGGGCGATCTTCAGCCGCGACGAGAAGGCGGCGCTGAAGGCGGTGATCGACCCCGCCGCCGATGCCGATGCCAAGGTCAATCTGGCCTGGGCGATCCTCGAAGGGTCGGGCGGCAATGTCGCCCCGGTCCTGGCCGAGCTTGAGGCCGACCCGGTGTTTCGCCGGGGCGTCAAGCTTCTGGGCCTGACCGGCGACGCAGAACTGGTGAAGTCGGTCCTCCGCGGTCAGCAGAAGATGGAGGGAACCACGGCGGTCCTGCCCAGCCGTAAGGAGCAAATTCTGGCCTTCGATGCCCTGACCGGCGGATCCTTCGACGATCAGCCGAGGCTGAAGGAAGAGCTGATGGCCGCCACGCTGGCGCTGTTTGCCGACAACGCCGCCGGGATCGACGCCGAGACCACCGCGAAATCCGGGTGGATCAGCGATGGCGAGGCCTATGAGCTTTACGCCCAGTCGGTCCAGCGCCTGCTGGGTGCGCAACCCGACCGCAACGGCAATCTGACCGTGGGGGGCTTGCAAGAGGTGAACGGCGGGCTGACGATCCTGCCCGTGGGCGTGTCGGTGGCCGAGGCCGAGGCCAGCTGGGATGCGATCGGCAACCAGTTGCGCGGGCTGGACGCCATGCCGGACTGGGCTTCGATGGAAGCGGACCTGCAGGCGCAGATGGCCAATCCGGACCAGCCCAGGCAACCTGGCCCCGACAAGCTGCGCGCCTTCAGGTCGGCCAGTGTTTACGGCGGCCTGCCCGATCTGGGCTCGAACCCGGCGGCGCGCTGGAACACCCTGCAGCTGCAGCGCGTGGGCGAGACCGATGTCTATGAGCTGGTCTATCTGCAGGGCGGCCGCCTGATCCCGGTGACCGAGCAGGGCAAGGATCACGCCTACCGCTTCCGGCTGAAGGACCTGATGCGCGGGGCGCGGCAATGACCGAGCTGAGTGCAGAGGAGCTTCTGAAGGCGCAGCGCCGGGCCGAGATCCGCAAGGACATGGGCCCGGCCGGGTTTCACACCGACCCGTTCAATCCCGGCATGCCCGCCGCCGGGGATCCCGCCCCTGCGGCTGACCCGCCCGCCGTTGACCCGGCAGAAGAGGCTGACCCCGTTGTTACGGCAGACCCGGAGCCCACCCCCGACAATGCCGCCGCCCCGTCCGACCCGCCGCCCGGCAAAACCCCGGCCGAGATCGACGCCGAGCTGGGCTTGCCGCCGGTGGCCACCGGCCTGCCGAATATGCCGGACAAGGCCACCACCTGGGATATCTTGGGTGCGGCCTGGCGATCCGAAACCATCCGCACCGACGCCTGGAACGACACCGAAAAACGCCGTCGCGCGGTGATCCAGGACATGTATGCCCTGCTGCCGCCCGAGGTGCAGAACCTGATCGGGGCCGAGTTCATGCGCCAGGGGGCCTATGGCCCGACCCTCTGGCCGACGGTCGAGGCAAAGGTGCTGGAGGCCGCCGCCGCGGCAGCAACGACCGACCCGGAGAGTTGGGCCGACTGGCCCCTGTCGGCCGAGGCGCTTCGTGAGCGGATTGACGGCGAACGCAAGGCCGACCTGGACGAGGCCGAGGCAGTGCTGGCCCAGCCCGGGGGCGGCTTTTCCGAGTTCATCGGCACAGCCGCGCGGGCGATCACGGACGAGACCAGCGTGGTCCTGCTTCCGTTCGGCCTGTCGGGCAGCGTCTGGCGCAAGATTGCAGGCGAAGCTGCCCTTGGCGCAGTGGGTGAAGCTGCCGTCCTGCCCAAGGAATACCGCGTTGCCGAGGAACTGGAGCTTGAAGACCCGAACGCCATGGCCCGCATCGCCATGGGCGCGGCGGCGGGCGGTGCCTTTGCCGGGGCCATCATCGGCATTGGCAGGGGTGCCAGTGCGATCAAGGCAAAGCTGGAGGCCCGCAGCGCCAGCATCCGCGAAACCCTGCCCGAAGGCGTCGACCGGGTCGATCACGAGGCGCAGATCGAGGCTGCCGAGGCCGAGTTGCGCGGCGACCTGACGGTAGAGGAAACCTTTGACTGGTCGAAACACCGCTCAAAAGGCGGCCTGCGCGAGGATGCGATCAGCGGGCTTGACCCGGAATTCCGCGGCTCGCTTGAAGGCCTGATCGCCAGCGCCCCGCCCGGCATCCGCGAGGGGCTTTCGGTCATGTCGGGCTATCGGTCGATCGAACGCCAGCGCGAGTTGTGGGAAGCGTCCGACAAGACCGGCAAGTGGGTGGCCCGCCCTGGCCATTCGCAGCACAATCACGGTCGCGCCGTGGATCTGGAATGGAACGGCAAGCGGCTGGACCAGGCGCCGCCCGAAGTGCGCGAATGGGTCCATGCCAATGCCGGCAAGTTCGGCCTGACCTTCCCCATGGGCCATGAACCCTGGCACATCGAACCGATCGGCGCCCGCGGCGGCAAGGGCACGCTGGGCGAGATCGTCGGCACCAGCCCGGCCCTGCCGCCTGTCGGCCCCGATGCCCCGCCCGACTGGGCGCGGATCAGGAACGGGATTTTCGCGGGCGAAAGCGGCGCGGACTGGAATGCGCTCTTCGGCTACTCCAACCGCCGGGGCGGCAAGTTCAGCCACATCAAGCCCAGCGAGATGACGGTCGACCAGTGGCTGGAGTTTCAGGACCCGAACGGCCCTTACGGCCAATGGGTCAAGAGCGTGCGCCCCGACCCGGAAAAGGGCGTCGCCACCCCGATGGGCGCCTACCAGATCGTCGGCGACACCTTGCGCATGCTGAAGCGCGATCTGGGCCTGAAGGGCGACGAGGTGATGACGCCCGAATTCCAGGATTACCTTGCCCAGCAGATCTACCTGCGCCAGGGCACTGGCGCCTGGGTCGGCTACAAGGGCCCGCGCGACAGCTACACCCCGGGCAGCGTTGACGGCCCCGCCCCCGACATGGGCAGCACCTCGCGCGGCTATACCGGCAGCGGGCAGGTCAGCGCGGGCGACGGCTTCCGCATCGACGTGGATTACGAGGTGGTCGACTACCGGACCCTGATCCGGGCCAGTGGCGACCTGCAACCCCGCGACCGCAGCCGGATCAACAGCGACGACTGGGTCGCCGCCACCGCTGCCCGGCTGGATCCGGCCGATCTGATGCCGGATCACAAAGCCTCTCACGGCACCCCCATAGTCGGCCCCGACAACGTGATCGAAAGCGGCAACGGTCGCAGCATGGCCATCGCCCGCGCCTATGAGCGACACCCCGACCGGGCCCAGGCCTACCGGGGCGCCATCGAGGCGGCGGGCTATGCCATCCCCGAGGGCGTGGATCAGCCGGTCCTGATTGCGCGGCGCAAGACCGACCTGACCCCAGAGCAGCGCCGTCAGTTTGTGATTGAAGCGCAGGACGGGGGAACGGCGCGGATGACCCCCACCGAACTGGCGCGGGCCACGGCGCAGAACCTTCAGGCCTCGATCCTGTCGCGGCTGGACCCGTCTGCCCCGCTGGCCTCGGACGCCAATGGGGCCTTTGTCCGGGCCGCGCTCGCCACGCTGCCCCGGTCCGAGCGCAACGCCATGTTCGACGCCAGCGGTGCCTTGAACGCGCAGGGCCAGCGCCAGCTGAAGGAAGCGCTCTTTGCCCGCGCCTGGCCCGACCCCGACATTCTGGCCCGCTACACCGAAGGCGCGCCTGCCGAGCTGAAGTCCCTGATGGAGGCGCTGGAACAGGCCGCCCCCGCCTGGGCCGCGCTGAAGGCAGACATCGAGGCGGGACTTGTGCGCGGCGAGATGGACATCAGCGGCTTTGTCCTCGACGCCATGCGCCTGATCGGTGCCGCGCGGGAACTGGCAGGCAAGCAAGGCATGCCCACTGCCCGCGCCCTTGCCGAGCTGCTGGACCAGGTCGACCTGATCGAAGGCGCGATCTCGCCGCTGACGGCCGCGCTGGTGCGCAAGATGTGGAAGGGTGGCCGCGCGGCTCCGGCCGACGAGGTGGCCAGCTTTCTGACCCGTTATGCCGACGAGGCGCGCAAGGCCGGCCAGGCGGGCGGCATGTTCGACGCCCCCGGCCCGCGCGAGGTCCTGCGCACGATCGACCCGGACACCTTCAAGGACCTGCCGGAAGATCTGGGCCAGGCGCGCGGCTTTGCCCGCCCGGGCGGCGAGGCCCCGCCCGAGGCCGTTGCCCAACCCCCCGGCCGCGACTTCGACCAGGGCGCGCAATCGCCCGAGGCCGAAGCGGTGCATGCCGAGATCGAGGCGGGCCTGCGGGGCAATGACGCCGGACCTTTCGGTCCGGTCTACGAAGGGTTCAACGGCGACCCGGAAGGCGCCATTGCCCATCTTATGGCCCGGAAGACCGGCGAGGTGCGCGATGCCTTTGCCATCCCGGGCGGTCAGATCGGCAATGCCTCGCTGGTCTACGGCAACGACCAGTTCGGCCTGCGGCACATCCAGCTGAAACGCCCCGAAATGCTAACCCGCCTGCCTGACCTTCTGCGCAACGGCCGCGTCGAGACCGACCCCGGGGGTCAGCCGCGCCTGTACATCGTGGATGACGCCGACCCGGCCAATGTCGCGGTCATCCGGCTGGACTGGGACGGGGTCGACCGCCGCTGGCTGGTCACGGCCTATCAGGATGACTGGGGAAAGTTTGCCCGGGACCGGAAGGAAGCAGACCGAACCGATCTTACCGACGCACGGGATCCAGCGTCGAGCGGGCAGGATCAACGTAGTGCATTGGCGGCCGGCGCGCAAGATGCCCCGCCCGCTGCGCCAGCGCGGGCAGGAGAGGGCACAACCGACCTTTCCGCACCCACCCCAGCCGAAACTGCCAGAGGGGCTGTAGCGCCCGCTCTGGCGCGCTCTGACGATATGGCCCCGATCGACATGGATGCGCTGGCCCGCGACCAGGCCGGCCGCGACATTGCGCGCGCCCGCGACGAGCTGGCCGAGTTCGCCGAGATCGAGATCGCCCTGCCCGACGGCACCATGGCCCGGGCCCGCGACATCCTGGACGACCTGGACGCAGACCGCGCGGCGGATGCGTTCCTGCAGGCCTGCGGCATCACCCAGAAAGGACCCCAATGACCGGACCCGCAAACACCAGGCCACAGGCCGACGGCATGGCCGAGATCGCGCGCGCCCGCGCCGAGCTGGGTGACTTCGCCCAGGAAAAGATTGCCCTGCCCGACGGCACCGTCGCGCGGGTTTCCGACATCCTCGACGACCTCGAGGCCGATTGCGCGGCGGCAGAATGTGTCGAGGCGCTGGCCGAGGTTGTCCAAGCGGGAGAACGTCATTGACCAATATCGCCGACTGCCTGCAGCGCGGGATCGACTTTGGCGAACTCGACCGCCAGCGCGGGATCGAGATGCTGCGCGAGTTCGACCAGCTGGTCGCGCGCTATGCCACCATCATGCCCGAGGCCCAGGCCCGCGCCCGTGCCGCCGCCGACCTGAAGGAGGCGAACAAGGCCAAGACCGCCCGGCGCCGCCATGTGGTGATGAACCAGATGCAGGCCATGGCGCGGATCCGCAACCTGATCCTGACCTCGAAGGACCCGGCGGAGGCGATCAAGAGCCTGATCGAATACAACCCGGCTGCCGGCATGAGGGGCGAAAGCGTTCGGTCGCTGGCCGAAGCCTTCATCAATGAAATCAACGCTAATCTTTACGACGTGTTGAAGGAGGTCGGCCAGGACGTGTTTTCCCGGTCGCGGAACGTGAAGCTTCTGGAAAGCATCATCCGCGAGCTGCACAACGAAGCCAGCGGCAACCCGCTGGCCAAGGCCTATGCCGCAAAAATCCGGGAACAACAGCAGTGGATGCGCCGAACTTTCAATGCTCATGGCGGCGACATCGGCGATCTGGCCGACTTTGGCGTGAGCCATGCCCATGACGCGGGCCAGCTGCGCCTGAAAGGTTTCGACGCCTGGTCGCAGAAGATCTACCAGCTGCTGGCCTGGGACCGGATCTTGAACCTCTCCACCGGCAAGCCCTTTGCCAGTGCCGGGCAGATCCCGCCGCTGGCCGATGTGCAGGCCTTCCTGAAGGACATCTACGACGGGATCGTCACCCGCGGCTGGGATGACCGCGACCCCAGCCTGTCGCTGGGCGGCCGGGCGCTGGCCAACCAGCGCGCCGATCACCGCGTCCTGCATTTCAAGAACGGGTCGGCCTGGCTGGAATACAACCGCGAGTTTGGCACATCCGACCCGTTCAGCGCCATGATGGGGGGCCTGCACGGGCTGGCCAATGACGTGGCCATGCTGCGCGTCTTGGGCCCGAACCCGCGTGCCGGGCTGAACTTTGCCATTCAAGTGGCCAAGGTCCGAGCGGCTGACATGGGTGAGGCTGGGCTGGATCGTAGGGTCGCGAAGGCCGGCAAGCGGGCGCTGGTCATGCTGGCGCATCACGATGGCAGCGCGAACATACCCGAGGACGTAATCTTTGCTCGCTTCATGAGCGGGACCAGATCGGTTCTCACCGGCATCCAGCTAGGAAGTGCAGTCCTGTCTTCACTTACGGACGCTGCCACGATCGCCGCAGCGGCAAGAACTCTGGGTCTGTCCCGCACTGCATTTTTTAGCCGTTGGGCTAGCACGATGTTCAGCCAAGCCACACGTGAGACAGCGGCGCAGGCGGGCTACATCGCTGAAACGCTGGCCGACAGCGGTTCCACCATGGCAAGATACATGGGGAAAAACTTCGGCACCGGCCTGCCGGAGCGTATCTCCAGTTTCACCCTGCGTGCGACCGGGCTGAGTTACCTCACCGATGTGAACAGAATTAGTTTCCAGATGGAAACGTCTGCGCACTTGGCCCGCATGGCGAGCAAACCCTTCGACCAAATCGATGCACCCATAAGGATGATGCTGGAACGCCGGGGGATCACCGCCGCCGACTGGGACATGTTGCGCGATCCGTCCACTTTGTTTCGACCCAAGGGCGAGGACGGTCCGGCCTACTTGACCCCCCACTTCTGGCTGGAAACCCAGACCAGGCTACCACGGGCAGAAGCCCAAGGCTTGGCCATGCGTTTGCAGATGGCTGTCAGAGAGCAGCTAGAGATCGCTGTGCCAACGGCCAGTCTGGAAATGAAGGCGTTCACGCGTGGCGCGCTGCCCCCGGGCACAATTGCGGGCGAGTTCATGGCAAGTGTCACTGCCTACAAGAACTACCCGCTTAGCTTGATGCTGAACCAATACCGCCGCTTTGCCGAGGCTGAGAGCTGGGGCATGAGCAGGGCGGGCTATGCGGTGATGGTCTTTTCAGTCCCTTTGATCCTCACGGGGGCGATGGTCGTGCAGACGAAGGAGCTGTCCAAGGGCAACGACCCCCGCCCGATGGACACCCTAGAGTTTTGGCTGCAGGCCCTAATGCAAGGCGGTGGCCTTGGGATCTTCGGCGACTTCTTTGGCGCGGCACAAAGCCGGACCGGCGGCGGCTTCGCCGAAACGGCGGCGGGTCCCGTGTTTGGGCTGGCAGATGACATCTTTAAGCCCGTCATCGCGAACAGCCTTTCAGCGCTAAAGGGTGAGCGGACGTACTTTGGCCGCGATGCGGCAAACTTCGTCCGCCGCAACACGCCCTTCCTGTCGTCGGCTTGGTATCTGCGCACCGCTTACAGCCGCCTGGTCGCTGACGAGATGCAGGCCTTCCTTGACCCCGAGGCCGAGCTTCTGGCCCGCCGCCGCCTGAAGAAGATGGCCAGGGACTACGGCACGCAGCCCTACATTCCGGTGAAGGGCACCGGCACCAGCTTCCGCATGCCTGACTTCTCCAACGCCCTGGGAGGCAACTGATGACCGTCGAAGCCTGGAACCGCACGCCCGAATACACGATTTCCGGCACCGGCCCCTATGCGATCACCCACCCTTATGCGGCGGGCGCGATCGTCGCGCAGGTGCGGCTGGACACCGGGCTTCTGATCCTGAACCCCAGCGAGTTCAGCGTGACGCCCGAGGCGGGCGAGGTCGAAGGCAACCTCTTCCTGTCCAGCGGCGCCGCGACGGCCCATGCCGGCCGCCGCCTGATCATCGACCGGGTGACACCGGACGAGCAGGGCTGGCTGGGCGTTCAGGGCGAGCGGGAAAAGGGGCTTGAGGCCCAGCTGGACCGGACCGTCCAGTCTGTGCAAGAGCTGCGGGCGCGCGGCGACGGCGCGCTGCGCATCAGGGGCACGCTCGACCCGTTCGACTGGGCCGAGGGCACGGTGCCCCTGCGCCAGGGCAACCAAGTGGTCAGCGGCCCGACCGCCGCGCAGATCGCCCAGGCCGAGGCGCGCGCCGCGGCCGCCGAGGTCTTCGCCCAGGCCGCCGCCGCCAGTGCCGCCGAGGCCGCGGCGCGCGAGTTGTCGATGCTGCGCGACCGGGGCATGTGGGCAACCGCGATCCTCTATTCCCCGTCCGACATCTTCACCTATGACGACGGCGGCGGACGGCGGTCCTACATCACGCAGGTTGCGCATTTCGCGACCAATATTCCCGATGACCTGACCGCCGGGCGGATCCGCATCTTTGCCGATCGGGGCGCGGCGGGATCGGGTTCCGGCGACGTCCTGGCTGTGAACGCAGGGTCGGAATACACCGCCGTTGCGGCGGCCTTCCGGGCAAATGTCGGCCTGGGCACGCTGGCCGTGAAGTCGCTGGCCGCCTTCGCTGACCTCGACCCCAGCGCGATCATCACCGCCCTCGAGACGCTGGCCGCCAACAAGACGGTGGAGAACGCCCTGCCCACCGCCAAGGCCGTCGCCGATTACATCGACGGCTTGCTTCAAAGCGGCAACAGCGGATCGCTGCCCACGACCTCGGGCACGACGGTCAACTTCAACTCGGTGCCGGCGGGGGTCGCCCGGGTCAAGGTGCATTATGGCGGGGTGTCTCTGGATGGCACCAACGAGCTTCTGATGCGCATCGGTCCGTCCAGCGGGGTGGAGACAGCGGGATACTTTGGCGCTGGCGAAACCTCGGGCAGCGATGTCGGTTCGGCGACCGGCTTCATCATGCGTCTCAATGGGGCGGCGCGTCACCTTTACGGTGTGGGCGAGCTGGTCCGCGGCCCCGGCACCTCGACCTGGAGCTGGAGTTTCACCGGCGCCGCCGAAAACGCCGGCGTCATGAACTCGGTCAAATCCGGCGGACAGAAGACGATCACCGGCGATCTTGCCCGCATCCAGCTGCGCCCAACCGGCAGCAACAACTTCGATGCCGGATCGGTTCTTTACGAATGGTTCTACTACTGACCCCCACCCCAGCACCAAGGACAAGACCAGATGACCACCGCTTCCGACCCCGCCACCGCTGCCAGGCACCTCGAACTCCGTGGGCCGATCGCCATGATCCTCAGCTTCATCCTGGCGCTGGTCGGGCAAAGCGTCGTGGTCGGCTGGTGGATCGGCGACCTTCTCGGTCGCATCGACGCCGTCGTGCTGGAAACCGCCAAGCAGGACGAGCGGATCAGAAACGTCGAGGCATCCGACAATGCACAGGCCGTCGCCTTCGCCACGACCAACGCCCAGTTGGGCGCCATGCGCGAAAGCATGGCCGAGATGAAGGCCGCCCAGGCCGAGACGAACCGCTTGCTGCAAGAGTTCATCAGGCAAGGAGCCAGACCATGAAGGCAAACTTCCCCATCCTCCTGCCCAAGGTGCTGGTGCACGAGGGCGGCTGGGCCGATCACCCGAAGGATCCGGGCGGCGCCACCATGAAGGGCATCACCATCGGCACCTATCGCGACTACAAGGGCCGGAACGTCACGAAGCAGGAGCTGCGCAACATCGGCGACGCCGAGGTCGCCGACATCTACCGCAGGCTTTACTGGGACAGGGTGCAGGGCGACGCTCTGCCATCGGGCCTGGACTATGTGGCCTTCGATCCGGCGGTGAACTCCGGTCCCGCCCGGGGCGCGCGCTGGCTGCAACAGGCGCTTGGCGTGACGGCGGATGGCAAGATCGGCACCGGCACGCTGGCCGCGGCCCGGACCGCCCAGCCGGTGCCCGTCATCCAGCGGGCCTGCGCGATCCGCATGGGGTTCCTGAAAGGCCTGAAGACCTGGGGCACGTTCGGCAAGGGCTGGTCGCGCCGCGTGGCCGATGTCGAGGCCGTCTCGGTCAGGCTGGCAACCAGTCCGGCCGTGGCCAAGGCCCAGGCCGAACCGGCGCGCGCCGCCGCCTCGCGCGACACCAGGGCAACCGCCGCCCCCGCCGCTGCCGGAGGCGGTTCCTTCACGCTGGACGGGATCCCGGAGTGGGGTCTTGTCGTGGTCGGCGTGGTGGCCGTGGTGGCCATCTTCGCCCTTCTCGGCCAGGCCCGGCACAACCGCGCCCGGGCCGCGGCCTATGACGCCCAGGAGGCATGAGCATGGACCCGAGACCGATTTTCTTTGCCTGGACCCGCAGCTTCTGGCTGGGCATCTTCCCGGCGATCCTGACGGCCGTGGACGTGGCCTTCCACATCTTCGGCGATGCGGCCACCGCCGGGCCCGTCGCTGCCGCCCTGGCCGCCGCTCTGGCGCTTCTGGCGCTGATCCCGGGCCTGAGCTGGCTGGCCGTGACGCCCGAGCAGATCATGGCCACGATGCAGGCCGCAGCCCCGCTTTACGCGCTGATCGTGGGCCATCAGCGGATGCACGCCGCCCGGCCCTATACGATCGACCCGAGGGCGCTGGAATGAGCGCCTGGGACGCACTGGCAGGGCTTGCCGGGGGAGGCGGGCCAGCCGCCGCAGTGCTGGGCCTGCTGACCGCCCTGGGGGCGATGATCATCGCCTATCTGAAGGGGCGCGGCGACAAGGGCCGGAACGTGAAACTCGATCAGGCCCGCAAGAATGAGGCCGCCCACAGGAGGATGAACGATGCACAGGATCATCGCGGCAAGTCTGATGCTGAGCTGCGCGACGGCCTGCATTCCCTCGCCCAGCGGATCGACCGCAAGCGATAGGCTGCGCGGCCCGGTCGCCGAGCACGCCCGCGCGCTGGCGGCCGATGACGTGCAGGTGATGCGCAAGACCGGGTTCGATCTGGTCAACCTGCTGGCCGCCTACTTCGACTGGTAGGCGGCCGGAAGACAAGCCGGATCATCGAAAACGACCCCGTCAAACGGCAGGGGGCGAAAGGCCAAGCCGTTGTTTTTGCTGGCCCCCGCAGTCCTTCGCAATGATAAGGTCAGGGGTTCGATCCCCCTCTGCTCCACCAATGACCCTTCTTCCCTGATTTGACCTCTGCGATGCCCCGTTCGGCCAGATCCGGCTGTGTTGGGGGCGCTACGCGGACCCCACCAACGCTTCCGCGGACTGGATTACCAAGATCAACGCGCTCGGGTCATAGGTGACAGGCGCCTTGGCGTTCGGGTCGGGCATCGACAGGATCACGTCGTCGAAGGCCGTGGCCATTCTTTGGGCTGCAGTGGCAACGGCGGCATCATCGGCGCGCATCAGCAGGTCAAGCTGGTTGCGGGCGACCATGAGCATGGCCCAGGCGTCCTGGAACTTCTGCACATCCGTCGCCCCTTCCGGGTTGATCTCGTCCGCAGCCGCTTTGGCCAGATCGATGATCGACAGAAGCATATCTCGCGGCGCGGGAGCCAATGTGGCCCGTGCCTGCATCAGGGAACCTATCACGGCCGTATAGGACTGCATGACCGCGGCCTTGTCACCGCCAGCCTCCAGGGCGACGAGAAGGGGTTCGAAATCTTCAATTCCGGCAGCGATCAGGCCATCTCGCAGGCCCGGATAGGTCTCGCGCCGGGGATGAAAGAAATGCGACCCTTCGGGGTTCTGCAGTCCATCCGCAAGGAACAACAGGCCAAGTTGCAGGTCGCTTTCGATCTTCGCGAGTCCGCTGAGAAGGCGAACGGTCTCGGCGTTCTCGGGCGCCGCCTGAACAAGCACAGGTCCGGGACGGGCCGAACCCAGCGACTCCATTCTGAAGGCCTGCGCGCTGACGGCAGTTGACGACAGGACAAGCAAGCAGGCCAGAGCCGCGATGCCGGATCGTTTTGCGGGAAGATGTGTCATGTCTCACTCCATTCAGTCGGGCGAACACAGGGCGCCGGCATATTCGCCGCTGTCAGGTCGAAACCGGAACAACTGCAGAATCGGGCCCGAGGCGATCGAGCATCGCGATGACTGTCGATTGTGTCAGTATTTGGGTGCAAGTCTGCCGCGAATCGGCACGATATGGTGGTCTGCACAGAACGTGCCTACATAATGAAGGTGAACAGGCAGCAGGAAACGGAAAGACCGATGACGTGGATCGATCGCTTCGCAGGGTTGCGTTCCCTGCCGGCCGAAATCGGCGACCTGCTCGTGGCGGGCAGCAAGGTCGTGAAGCTGCCCGCCGGGTCTCAGGTGTTCGAGCCCGGCCAGCATGCCGACAATCTGCTCTTGCTGCTTTCGGGCACCGTCCGGGTGTATCAGCGGTCCGACACCGGGCGCGAGGTGTTTCTTTACCGGGTGAATGCGGGCGAAAGCTGCGTGCTGACCACGGCCTGCATGCTTGCGGACGAGGATTACGCTGCCGAGGGGGTCACCGAAACCGAGGTCGAGGCCGTGGTCATCCCGCGAAAGGTCTTCGACGAACTTGCGGGAAAGTCGGAAATCTTTCGCAGCTTTGTCTTCCGGGCCTACTCGCGCCGGATCGCTGACCTCTTCGCCCTGATCGACGATATCGTCTTCCAGCGGGTCGATGTGCGGCTTGCGGGGCGGCTACTGGAACTGGCGCACGGCGAAGAGGTGCAGGCCACGCATCAGGCGCTGGCCGTGGAACTGGGCACGGCGCGTGAGGTGATCTCGCGTACGCTGGGCGACTTTCAACGCCGGGGCTGGGTAGAACAGTCGCGCGGCCTGATCCGCATCCTGAACCGCGAGGCGCTGGAGCGGCACGCACGCTCTGTGACCTAGTCACCGTCTGATCGGGTTCCCATGTGTCATGTTGCGCGCATGGCTGAGTCTCGAAAGGAGAACGACATGACGAAGAACATGGGAACGATCGATCGCGGCCTGCGGGCTATCGTCGGTATCCTGCTGCTTCTGGGGGCCTTTGTCCTGGGCTGGTTTGCAGGCTGGATGGTCTGGGCGGCGGCTGTGGTGGGCGTGGTTATGTTGGCGACCTCCGCCATGGGGAACTGCCCGGCCTACAGCATCTTCGGAATCAAGACCTGCAAGACCTGAGGAGTTGATGGAAACGGAATTCACACCCTGGGCGTCGCTTGGCGGCGGCGCCCTCATTGGATTGGCGACGGTTCTCTTGATGGCCCTGCACGGGCGTATCCTGGGGGCCACGGGCATTCTGGGCGGGTTGATGCGCTGGGGCGACATGGCGGACTGGTCGCTGCGCGCGGCGCTGCTGGCTGGGATGGCGGCGGGGCCTTTGGTCCTGCTGGCGCTCACCGGCGAGGTCCCGCCTGTGGATATTCCGGTCTCCACGCTGGCAGTGGTGGTTAGCGGGCTGATCGTCGGAATAGGCGTCAGCTATGGTGGCGGGTGCACCTCGGGGCATGGGGTCTGCGGCAACGCCCGCTTCTCGCGCCGCTCACTGGTGGCAACCGTGACCTTCATGGCGACCAGTTTCGCCACGGTCTACGTCGTTCGCCATGTGATGGGGGCCTGAAATGCGACTTGTCTCTGCAATGCTCATCGGTGTGATCTTCGGCACGGGCATCGCGCTTTCGGGCATGATGAACCCGGCCAAGGTGCTGAACTTCTTCGACCTCGCCGGAACCTGGGACCCAAGCCTTGCCTTCGTCATGGGGGGTGCGCTGGCCGTGGCGATCCCCGGCTACCGGCTGGTCATGGGCCGCCCGGCGCCTGCGATGGCCGACCGGTTCGACCTGCCGCAGACCCGGGTGATCGACCGCCGCCTGGTCCTCGGTTCGGCCGTCTTTGGGGTGGGCTGGGGCATCTCGGGCTTTTGCCCGGGGGGTGCCTTGCCAGCTCTGGGAACCGGCAAGATCGATGTGTTTCTTTTCGTTGCCGCCCTGATCGGCGGCCTGCTGCTGGCGCGGCTGATCGAGGCGCGCCGCCTTGGCGCGCGCAAGCCCGCCTGAACGACTGGAGGACGACATGACCGTGAAGGTTGACCTGACCGTGAAGCCCGAGGTGAAGGGCTTCTTCGACCCCGCGACCAACACCATCAGCTATGTGGTGAAGGACCCGGGCTCTGACGCCTGTGCCATCGTCGATTCCGTGATGGACATCGACTATGCCGCCGGGCGCATCACCTATGACCACGCGGACGAGATCATCGCCTATGTGAAGGAAAAGGGTCTCAGGGTCGACTGGCTGATCGAGACCCATGTCCATGCCGACCACCTGTCGGCCGCGCCCTATATCCAGAAAGCGCTCGGCGGCAAGATCGGCATCGGCCGCAACATCACCGTGGTGCAGGACACGTTCGGGAAGGTCTTCAACGAAGGGACCGAGTTCCAGCGCGACGGCTCGCAGTTCGACAAGCTGTTCGAGGATGGCGATACTTACAAGGTCGGAGGGATGGACTGCGTGGCGATGCATACCCCCGGCCACACGCCCGCCTGCATGACGCATGTCATGGGCGATGCGGCCTTCGTCGGCGATACGCTTTTCATGCCCGACGGCGGCTCTGCCCGGGCCGATTTCCCCGGCGGCGACGCGGGGCAGCTTTACGACAGCATCCAGAAGGTGCTGGCGCTGCCGGATGCGATGCGGCTTTTCATGTGCCACGACTACGGCCCGAACGGCCGCGACATCCGCTGGGAGACCACGGTGGCCGAGGAAAAGGCGCACAACATCCATGTCGGCGGTGGCAAGACCCGGGACGAGTTCATCAAGTTCCGCACCGAACGCGACGCGCAGCTCGACATGCCGAAGCTTATCATCCCGTCCTTGCAGGTGAACATGCGCGGCGGCGATCTGCCCCCGCCGGACGAGGATGGCAAGCGTTTCCTCAAGGTGCCGATCAACGGCCTCTGAGCCCCCTGCTCATCGCTTCCTTGCGGTCGCTCTTCGCGCCAGCGATGACCGACCGTGAGGGAGGGAAGAGCGTCCCCGACCCAAGCGAAGGTCAGACCCATGCCCCCGATCCTGAGGCGGCTGCCCATTCTTGACTGGGGCCGCCGCTATTCCCGCGCGACCCTTGGCGCCGACCTGATGGCGGCGCTGATCGTCACCATCATGCTGGTGCCGCAGTCGCTGGCCTACGCCCTCTTGGCGGGCCTGCCGCCCGAGGCGGGGATCTATGCCTCGATCCTTCCGATCATCCTTTATGCGCTGTTCGGGTCCAGCCGGGTGCTGGCGGTGGGGCCGGTGGCCGTGGTCTCCTTGATGACCGCCGCTGCCATCGGTCAGGTGGCCGAGGCAGGCACGATGGGCTATGCCGCCGCCGCGCTGACGCTGGCGCTGCTGTCGGGGCTGATGCTGTTTGCCATGGGCCTCTTGAAACTGGGGTTCCTGGCCAATTTCCTAAGCCATCCGGTGATCGCGGGCTTCATCACCGCTGCGGGGCTGCTGATCGCGGCAGGGCAGCTGCGGCATCTGCTGGGCGTGCCCGGATCGGGCGACACCCTGCCCGAGATCCTGCACGCGCTCTGGCTCCACGCGGGAGAGGCGAACCCGGTCACACTGGCCATCGGCGTCGGAGCCACAGCCTTCCTCTTCTGGGTCCGCAAGGGGATGAAACCTGCGCTTCTGGCGCTTGGCCTTCCGGCCCGGGTGGCGGATATCCTGACCAAGGCCGGTCCGGTCCTTGCTGTCGCCGCCACCACCGCGCTGGTCTTCTGGCTGGACCTTGTGGCCGCAGGCGTCCGCATCGTCGGCGAGGTGCCGCAGGGCCTGCCGCCTCTCACGGTGCCCGACCTTTCCCTCACCATGGTTTCGGCGCTCCTCATCCCCGCCGCCCTGATCTCGATCATCGGTTTCGTCGAAAGCGTCTCGGTCGCACAGACCCTGGCCGCGCGCAAACGCCAGCGCATCGACCCGGATCAAGAGCTTCTGGGCCTTGGCGCCGCCAACATGGGCGCGGCCTTCACCGGGGGGCTGCCGGTCACGGGCGGCTTTGCCCGGTCGGTCGTCAATGCCGATGCCGGGGCCGAGACGCCCGCGGCCGGGGCCTTCACCGCGCTGGGCCTGGCGCTGGCCGCGCTGGCGCTGACGCCGCTTCTGTACTTCCTGCCGCAGGCCACGCTGGCCGCCACGATCATCGTTGCGGTCCTGAGCCTCGTTGACCTCAAGATCCTGCGCCGGACCTGGGCCTATTCCCGCCGCGACTTCGCTGCTGTCGCCGTGACCATCCTTGTCACGCTGGCGCTGGGGGTCGAGGTCGGCGTCTCGGTCGGCGTCGCGCTGTCGGTCCTGCTCCACCTTCTGAACACCGCGAAACCGCATGTGGCGGAAGTGGGCCTCGTCCCCGGCTCCGAGCATTTCCGCAACATCCACCGCCACAAGGTGGAAACCTGCCCGACGCTTCTGACCCTGCGGATCGACGAAAGCCTCTACTTCGCCAATGCCCGCTTTCTGGAAGGCATGATCCTGGACCGGATCGCGGGCCAGACGCAGTTGACGGACATCGTCCTGATGTGTTCGGCGGTGAATTCCATCGACTATTCCGCGCTGGAGACGCTGGAGGCGCTGCAACGTGAACTCCAGGCGCGCGGCATCCGGCTGCATCTGTCCGAGGTGAAGGGCCCGGTGATGGACCGGCTGCAGGCCACGGATTTCCTTCAGCACCTGTCGGGCCAGGTCTTCAAGTCGCAGTATGACGCCTATGCGGCGCTGACCGGTGATGCGGTTGACCCTGGCTGACACGCAGGGCCAGACCCGGGACTCTTCGTCGAAGATTCCTGGGTGATCCCGATCCGGCTGCCGCGAAAGTCGGCAGATCGCAGGCCTCTGGCCCGTCCGCCTACCAAAGCGTTTGACTTCGCCGCCCGCCGCGCCAACCTTCCCCTGGTCTCCGGGGATGAACCATGCTGCACCGCTTCTGGGCCGACTATACTGCCCGCGATTTCGCCGCCCTGCCGCGCGACCGCCTGATCGCCGTCCTGCCGGTGGGAGCCATCGAGCAGCACGGGCCGCACCTGCCCCTGCGGGTGGATCAGGCGATCCTTGACGGCATCCTCGCCGCAACGCTGCCGCTGCTGCCCGAAGATCTGCCCGCCCTGATCCTGCCGACCCTGCCGGTGGGCAAGTCCGACGAACATTCCGCCTTTCCCGGCACGCTGAGCTTTTCCGCCGCGACCCTGATGGCGATGTGGTCCGAGATCGGCGACTCGGTGGCCCGCGCGGGCGTGCGCAAGCTGGTCATCCTCAATTCCCACGGCGGCCAGATCGCGCCGATGGACATCGTCGCCCGCGACCTGCGGTTGCGCCACAAGATGCTGGTCGTCGCCGCGAACTGGTTCGCCATGGGCCTGCCGCCGGGCCTCTTCACGCCCGAGGAAGAACGCTTTGGCATCCACGCGGGCGACATGGAAACATCCGTCATGCGCGCATTGCACCCCGATCTGGTGCAGATGACCCACGCCCGCGACTTCCGCCCGCTGGTCGCCGGGCTTGGAACGCAACACCTGGGCCTGACCCCGGCCGGCAAGCTTGCCTGGGCGGCGCAGGACCTGCACCCGGCAGGGGCCTGCGGAAACGCCAGCCTTGCGACGGCGGAAAAGGGACATCAGGTGATCGCCCACGCCGCCCGACAGATCGTGACCCTGCTGGAGGAGGTGGACCGGATGCCGCTTGACCACCTCGACCGCCAGCCGGACCTTGACGCGCCATGATCCTCGAGGCGGTCAACCTGAACGGCGCCACCGTGCGCCTGACGCTGGCGGAAGGCCGGATCGCCGCCATCGACCCGGTGCCCGGCCCCGCCACGCAGACCGCGATCCCCCTGCCAGTCGAACCGCATGTCCACCTCGACAAGGCCTTCACCATCCACCGCGCCCGCGCCGCCAAGCCCGGCCTTTTCGGCGCGATCGAGGCGATGGCCGCCGACAAGTCACGCTGGACGCCGCTCGACCTCTTGACCCGGATCGAGGACGGCATGGCCGAGGCCTGGGCGTCCGGTTGCCGCGCGATTCGCAGCCATATCGACTGGAACGAGCCCGCCGTGCCCCTGGCCTGGTCGGTCGCGGGCGAAGTGGCCGAGGAATGGGCCGACTGGATGCCGCTGATCCGGGCTTCGCTGTCGCCCATCGACCTTCTGGGCGACCCCGACCATGGGCCGCAAATCGCCGAACGGGTGGCGCGCGACGGGCAGGTGCTGGGCGCTTTCATCTACCGCCATCCGGGGCTGGAGGCGGCCATCCCCCTTGCCTTCGATCTGGCCGAGAAACATGACCTGAGACTCGATTTCCACGTCGACGAGGGGCTGGAGGTTGAAGCCGCAGCCCTTGACCTGATCGTGGCCGAGGCCACACGGCGCGGGATGGGTGACCGGGTTCTTTGCGGCCATGCCTGCTCGCTGTCGATCCGCCCCGACGCCGACCGCGCCATCGACGCGCTGGCCGCATCCGGCGTCGCGCTGACGGTGATGCCGACGACGAACCTTTACCTGCAAGACATGACCCCCGGCCGCAGCCCGCGCCTGCGCGGCCTGGCCCCGGCGCAAGAGTTGCGCGCCGCCGGGGTGCCGGTCCTCCTCGGCACCGACAACGTGCGCGACCCGTTCTATCCCCTGGGCCTGCACGACCCGCTGGAGAGCCTGCGCCTTGCCGCGCTGGCCGCGCATCTGGCCCCGGACGACTGGGTCGATGCCATCACCGACGCCCCCGCCCGCGCCCTTGGTTTGCCGCCCCAAAGCCTTGATGTAGGCGCACCCGCCGATTTCCTGCTCCTCCCCGCCGCCGATGTCCTGACCGCGCTCGCCCGTCCCGGCGGGCCGCGCCAGGTGATCCGGGGCGGCCTACTTCAGACAGGTGCCCCATGACCGTACCGATGGAAAAACTCACCGCCTTCCGCGCCATGATCGGCGAGGTTCCGGTGATGGACGACCCGAAATACGTCCAGGCCAAGTCGCGCGACTACTACTGGTACTCGCCGATCCTGAAAGAGCAGCTTGATCCCCTGACCGGCGATCTGGTCGTCCAACCCCGCACCGAGGCCGAGGTGATCGCCGTCGCCGCCGCCTGCGCGAAACTGCGCATCCCGCTGACGCTGCGTGGCGGCGGCACCGGGAACTATGGCCAGTGCGTGCCGCTGGAAGGCGGGGTGGTGATGGAGATGACCAAGCTGGACCGTATCCTCGAAATCACCCCCGGCCGCGTCGTCTGCGAGGCCGGCTGCCGGATCGAGCGGGTGGAACACGCCGTGGGCCAAACCGGGCAGATGCTGTCGATGTTCCCCTCCACCCGCCGGATCGCGACGATGGCGGGCTTCGTCTCGGGCGGATCGGGCGGGATCGGGTCCTTGCGCAACGGCATGCTGCGCGACGGGACGAACATCACCTGGATCCGCCTTGTCACGGTCGAGGAAACCCCCCGCGTGATCGAGCTTCGCGGGCCCGAGATCCTCAAGGTCCAGCACGCCTATGGCACCAACGGCATCATCACCGCGATGGATTACGGCCTGACGCCCAGGATCGACTACCGGCAGGTCGTGGCCCTCTTCGACAGCTACCCGGTGGCGCTGGAGGCCACGGTCAAGGCCGCCGAGACCGGGATCGACAGCTTCCTCCTGACCGTCTGCGAACGCCGCTTCTCGCGCTTCTACAAGAAGTTCGAGGGCATCTTTCCACCCGACAGGGACGCCGTCTTCGCCATGATCGCCCCCGAAAACCTTGCCGCCTTCGAGGCGCTGGTGACGGCGCACGGCGGCAAGGTCGTTCTGGTGAAGACCGATGCCGAGATGGACGCCGCCGGCCTGCCCCCCGTCTGGGAATGCGGTTGGAACCATACCACCTTGCAGGCCCTGAAGGTGGAGCCGGGGGTCTGGACCTACCTGCAGGTCGGCTATGCCCCGCCGCTGGATTATGACCTCTGCCGCCGCCAACTGGAGCGGTACGGGGAGGAAATCTACTGGCACCACGAAACCGCCCGGATGGCTGGCGAGGTCCATTTCTTCGCCCTGCCCATCGTGCGCTGGACGACGAAGGAAAGGATGTACCAGATCATCGCCGAGCTGGAGGCCGAGGGCTGCCTGATCTGGGACCCCCATGCGGTGACGATCGAGGATGGGGGGATGAAGGCGATCGACACGGTCCAGATCGACTTCAAGCGCGAGGCCGACCCGCATGGGCTGATGAATCCGGGGAAGACGCGGGGCTGGACGGAGGGGATGGCGCGGTAGGTGGGTCTCCACGCACGGGCAGGCCGGGCCGGGAGAATGCTAGGTGGGGTTCAGCGGCAGGCAGGATGCCAACAGATACCGCCGGCAAAATTGGGGCCGCGCCTCACCCCTGCAACGTCCGCACCCCATACCCCTCGCCCCGTGCCTTCATCGCGGCCACAGCGGCCACTGACGCCGCAGCGGTGGTGAAATACGGGATCTTGTCCATCAGCGCGACGCGGCGGATGTCGCGGCTATCGCTGACGGCTTGCGTGCCCTCGGTCGTGTTCATCACCAGCGCGATCTCGTTGTTCTTCAGACGGTCGACGATGTTCGGGCGGCCTTCGTAGACCTTGGCGACCGCTTCGGCTTTCACGCCGTTCGACGCGAGCCACGACGCGGTGCCCTTGGTCGCGACGATGGTGAAGCCCATGGCCAGAAGGTCCCTGGCGGCGTCGGCCAGTGCCGCGGTCTTGTCCATGTCCTTGACCGACAGGAAGACGCGGCCCTCGGTGGGCAGGATCGTGCCGGCGCCCATCTGGGCCTTGAGGAACGCCAGCGCGAAGCTGCGGTCCCAGCCCATCACTTCCCCCGTCGAACGCATTTCCGGCCCCAGCATCGGGTCGACGCCGGGGAAGCGGGCGAAGGGCAGGACGGCCTCTTTCACGCTGAACCACGGCGTTTGCGGGTCGGCCAGCGTCAGCGGGTCGGCCAGCGGCAGGTCGGTATCGGGGCCGACGCCTTCCGGGTAGGGCGCGCGGGCCGGGAAGGCCGAAAGCGGCTCACCCGCCATCAGCCGGGCGGCGATGCTGGCGATGGCAGAATCGGTGGCCTTGGCGACGAAGGGCACGGTGCGGCTGGCGCGGGGGTTCACCTCCAGCACATAGATCTCCCCGTCCTTGATCGCGAACTGCACGTTCATCAGGCCAACGACATTCAGCGCACGCGCCATGACTTCGGTCTGACCCTTCAGCTCCTCGACCGTCGCGGGCGAAAGCTGGTGCGGCGGCAGGCAGCAGGCGCTGTCGCCGGAATGGACGCCCGCCTCCTCGATATGCTCCATGATCCCAGCGACATGCACGGACTTGCCGTCGCTCAGCGCATCGACGTCAACCTCGACGGCACCCGAGAGATAGCTGTCGAGCAGGACAGGCGAGTCGCCCGACACCTGCACGGCGGTAGAGATGTAGCGCTCAAGCTGGTCGTCGGAGCGGACGATTTCCATCGCTCGTCCGCCCAGAACGAAGGAGGGGCGGATCACCAGCGGATAGCCGACTTCGGCGGCAACCTTGAAGGCTTCCTCGCGCGACCGGGCGGTGCCGTTCACTGGCTGCTTCAACCCCAGGTCCTGCAACAGGCGCTGGAAGCGTTCGCGGTCTTCGGCAAGGTCGATGGCGTCGGGCGTGGTGCCGAGGATCGGGATGCCTTCCTCATGTAGCGCATTCGCCAGTTTCAGGGGCGTCTGGCCGCCGAACTGGACGATGACGCCGTGGAGCGTGCCGTTCTCCTGCTCCACCCGCAGGATTTCGAGGACGTGTTCCAGGGTCAGCGGTTCGAAATAGAGGCGGTCGGAGGTGTCGTAGTCGGTCGAGACCGTCTCGGGGTTGCAGTTGACCATGATCGTCTCGTAGCCCGCCGCCGTCAGCGCAAAGCAGGCGTGGCAGCAGCAATAGTCGAACTCGATCCCTTGCCCGATCCGGTTCGGGCCGCCGCCCAGAATGACGACCTTCTTCGCCGCCGTGGGCCGACTTTCGCATTCCACGTCGCCCATCGCGGGGGCCTCATAGGTGGAATACATGTAAGGCGTCTGGGCCTCGAATTCGGCGGCGCAAGTGTCGATGCGCTTGAAGACCGCCTGGACGCCAAGGTTGCGGCGTGCGCGGCGGACCTGGGCCTCGTCGCGGCCGGTCAGCTTTGCCAGACGGGCGTCAGTGAAGCCCATCATCTTCAACTGGCGGAGGGCGTCGGCGTTGGTGGGCAGGCCATCCTTGCGGATGGTCGCTTCAGTGTCGATGATCTCGCGGATGCGGGCGAGGAACCAGGGGTCGAAGGCGGTGACATCCTGGATTTCGTCATTGGTCAGCCCGTGGCGCATGGCCTGGGCGATGACGCGCAGCCGGTCAGGCGTGGCCTGGCCCAGCGCTTTCACCATGGAGGCCTTGTCGGGGGCGCCGGGAATGGCGATCTCGTCAAAGCCGGTGAGGCCAGTTTCGAGGGAGGCGAGAGCCTTCTGCATCGATTCATGGATCGTGCGGCCGATGGCCATCGCCTCGCCGACCGATTTCATCGCGGTGGTGAGGTTGGGTTCGCTCCCTGGGAACTTCTCGAAGGCGAAGCGGGGGATCTTGGTCACGACATAGTCGATTGAGGGCTCGAAGGAGGCGGGCGTGACCTTGGTGATGTCGTTGTCCAGTTCGTCCAGCGTGTAGCCGATGGCGAGTTTGGCGGCGATCTTGGCGATGGGGAAGCCGGTGGCCTTTGACGCCAGCGCCGAGGACCGCGACACGCGCGGATTCATCTCGATCACGACCATGCGGCCATCCGCCGGGTTGATCGCCCATTGCACGTTGGACCCGCCGGTTTCCACCCCGATCTCGCGCAACACGGCGATGCTGCCGTTGCGCATGATCTGGTATTCCTTGTCGGTCAGGGTCAGCGCGGGGGCGACGGTGATGGAATCGCCGGTGTGGACGCCCATCGGATCGACGTTCTCGATGGAGCAGACGATGATGGCGTTGTCCGCTCGGTCACGCACCACCTCCATCTCGTACTCTTTCCAACCCAGCAGCGACTCGTCCACCAGCACCTGCGCGACGGGAGAGGCCTCAAGCCCAGACTTGATGATCGCCTCATAGTCGTCGCGGTTGTAGGCCACGCCGCCGCCGGTGCCGCCAAGGGTGAACGCAGGGCGGATGATGGCGGGAAGGCCGACGTATTCCAGCGCCTCCATCGCCTGCTTCACCCCCGCGGCGATGTCGTACTTGCCCGACGCGAGTTTCGGCGCGGCAACGATGGTGGCCTTGGGGTTCTCCAGCCCGATCCGGTCCATCGCCTCGCGGAACAACTTGCGATCTTCTGCCATTTCAATGGCTTCACGCTTGGCTCCGATCAGCTCAACCTTGTACTTTTCCAACACGCCCATGTCCGCCAGCGCCAAGGCGGTGTTCAGCCCGGTCTGCCCGCCCATGGTGGGCAGAAGCGCGTCGGGGCGTTCCTTCTCGATGATCTTGGCGACGACTTCCGGCGTGATCGGCTCGATGTAGGTGGCATCGGCCAGACCGGGGTCGGTCATGATCGTCGCGGGGTTCGAGTTCACCAGGATGACCCGGTAGCCTTCCTCGCGCAAAGCCTTGCAGGCCTGGGCGCCCGAGTAGTCGAACTCGCAGGCCTGGCCGATGACGATGGGGCCCGCGCCGATGATCATGATCGACTTGATATCGGTCCGCTTCGGCATGACAGCCCCCATCCAATGCGCAAAATTGTGCGGGTTATAGACAGAAGCCATGGGGGCGCAAGGGGCAAACGGACCGGCCGGTCTGCTCAGTCGCCCAGCTTGGCGTGGACCTCGTCCAGATCGACCGGACCCTTGGGCATCTTGTTCGCCGGATTGTCGAAATCGTAGCGGAACAGCTGGAAGTCGCGCTTGTAGATCTCCCACATCAGATGCATCGAGAGATCGTCGAAATAGGCCTCGACCGGGTGGGCGCGCTTTGGCCCGTGGCCTTCGCTTTCGTTGAAGCGGGGGATCGTGGCCAGGTCTACAGGGTGCCGCGTCTCGATGCTGTCCAGCACCGTCTGCATGCCGGCGTTGAAATCCTCGGTGAAGAAGATGTGGTTGTAGCGCCCGCCGTTGACGATGAAGGTCGAGACGTGCCCCGCCATCGCCGACCAGTGGATGTCGGGCTCCATCGGCTTTTTCCAGCGGATGGTGTCGCGGGCGAAGAGAAGGAAGCGCCGGAAGCTGGCGATCTGGTCGAACTCCTGCTTCCCATCATCGCCCCCGACCTCGATCCCGTATTTCTGGATCAGAAGCGGCACGAGATTGCCGCGGTAGCGCTTGCCGTTGCGCTGGATGCCACAGATCTTGTCGAAGAAGGACGAAAGGATCCGGGTATAGGGGTTCCTCACGCAGGTGAAGGCATAGATCTGCCGCCCGCGTACGGCGCGCTCGATCTTCTGCTGGCTGCCTTCCAGCGCCCATTTGTGCAGGCCCTGCGTCGCGTCGTGGATGTCGCCGTCGAAGAACTGCCCGTGATCCGAGTAGAACATGATCTGACCAATGGTCGAGCAGGCGCATTTCGGCACCACCCGGTAGACGACGCTTTCGCTTTCCGTCATCCAAGTCCCGGGAAACCCCATGTTCCAAACCCCTCTGCAGCAGAGCCGGACAAAAGCGACGCAAACCCAACCACGTGGCACTCAAGCAGACAACTTCGGGCTTTTCAAGGAACTGCACCGCAGTTTAGGGAAACAAGGATGACCCGCACAGCCCGGATGCGAGCCGAATGACGCAGATCGCCTACATCCTGCTGTGCCACAAGGACCCCGAGGGCATCATCGCCCAGGCCTTGCGGTTGACGGCCGTTGGCGACTGCGTCGCGATACACTTCGATGCGCGGGCCAACCCTGCCGACTATGCGCGCATCCGTGACACACTGGCCGGCAACCCGCAGGTGACCTTTGCCCGGCGCAGGGTCAAATGCGGCTGGGGGGAGTGGAGCCTTGTCGCCGCCACGCTTCAGGCCGTCCGCGCCGCCGTGGCGGCCTTTCCGCGCGCCACGCATTTCTACATGCTTTCGGGCGACTGCATGCCGATCAAGACCGCCGAGCATGTGCGCGCAAAGCTGGAACGCGAAGAGGCGGACTTTATCGAAAGCTTCGACTTCCATGCCTCGGACTGGATCAAGACCGGGATCAAGGAAGAGCGGCTGATCTATCGCCACTGGTTCAACGAACGCCAGCGCAAGCGGTTGTTCTATGCCTCGATGAATCTGCAAAAGCGGCTGGGCCTGACTCGCAAGGTGCCGCAGGATCTGAAGATCCGCATCGGCAGCCAGTGGTGGTGCCTGCGGCGGCGCACGGTCGAAGCGGTGCTCGATTTCATCGACCGGCGCCGCGATGTGGTGCGATTCTTCCGGACGACCTGGATTCCGGACGAGACCTTCTTCCAGACCATCGTCCATCATCTTGTCCCGGTAGACGAGATCCGGTCACGGACGCTGACCTTCCTGATGTTCACTGACTACGGAATGCCGGTTACCTTCCATGACGACCATCATGATCTGCTGCTGGCACAGGATTTCCTGTTTGCCCGCAAGATCAGCCCGGATGCCACAGGGCTGAAGGAAAGGTTGGGGGCGCTTTACTCCGAAACAGGGCGCAGCTTTGAGATCAGCGGCGACGGGCGGCGGCAGTTCGAGTTCCTGACCGGGCGCGGTCGCGTCGGCCGCCGCTTCGCCCCACGGTTCTGGGAGACCGAAACCAGTATCGGTCGCAACCGGGTGCTGATGCTGGTGACCTGCAAGAAATGGCATGTGGCCAAGCGGCTGGTCGAGCGGGTGAACCATGTCGCCGGCTATCCTGCGGTGCATTATCTTTTCAACGAGGCGGCCACACCGCTGCCCGACCTTGGCGGCATCCAGACGACAGTGGAAAAGCGCATGCGCCACCGTCGCGCACTGGTCCGGATGCTGTTCGACTATTGGGAGACCGACCGGCTGGTCCTTTGCGTCGATCCGGCCTCGACCGATCTCATTCAGGATTTCTACAGCGACCGCGCCGAGGTGCGGCTACTGGAAATCGACTGCACCTTCACCGATGATTATCTCATGGGTCATGCCCGCCGCGTCGGCCTTGCCACGGACCAGACCCCAGAGGCCGCCATGGCCCGGCTTCTGCCGACGATCCGCTATGACGTCCGGTTCGAAAGCGACCGGCTGCGCGAGATGAACCTTGCCCGGCACTACCGCATGCGCGAGTCTGCCGTCGTGGATGAGAATGCGCTGGCGCTGGCCGCGTTTCTTGAGCTGCAACCCGACAAGGCGCGCGAGATCGCGGCAACCGACTATCTGTTTGTGGATTGAGAAGGAGTCTCCCATGCCCTGGCGCTATGACCCGACCAACATCTTCGCCCGTATCCTGCGTGGCGAGATTCCCAACAAGACGGTGATGGAGACGCCGCATACGCTGGTCTTTCACGACATCCGCCCGCAGGCGCCCGTGCATGTGCTGGTGATCCCGAAGGGTGCCTATGTCAGTCTTGACCATTTCGCCGCCGAGGGGTCCGAGGAAGAGATTGTCGATTTCCACCGCACGGTTGCCAAGGCCTGCGCGATTCTGGGACTGACGGGAGAGGAAGGATTCCGCGCGATTTCCAATACCGGGGCGCACGGGATGCAGGAAGTGCCGCATTACCACCTGCATATCCTTGGCGGGCGGGTCATGGGCCGGATGGTGGAGCCGGTCTGAAACCGCAAGCTTCGGGTCGCAAGAGCAGCGCGGCCTGGACATTCTCCGGCAAGAACACGGAGGATGAGATGCGATATGTTGCGATCCCGACAGGTCTGGCGCGGGCCTATCAGTCCGGCGGGCCGGACGCCAACGGTCAGGTGCCGGAACGCATGATCTCGGACGGGGGTGGAAACCCCTGTCGGCACTGCCTGAAGATGATACCGCATGGGGCGGAAATGCTGGTGCTTGCCCACCGGCCCTTCCCTGCGCCCCAGCCCTATGCCGAGATCGGGCCGATCTTCCTTTGCGCCAGTCCCTGTGATGCAGGAGGTGGGGCCGATCTGCCCGAAATCCTTGCATCGCCCGACTATATCCTGCGGGGCTATGGGACCGATGACCGGATCGTCTATGGAACGGGTCGCGTGATCGCGACCGAAGCGATCCCGGCAGGGGCGACGGCCCTTCTTGCGGATCCACGCGTCGCCTATTTGCATGTGCGGTCGGCCCGGAACAACTGCTTCCAATGCAGGATCGACCCAAGCTGAGCCATAAGGCAAGGGCGGGGCCCTTCGGTCTTGAATGCCCCGGCCGACTGACGGCACGCTGCACCAGTCTTTGGACGCGCTACTTGGCCCCCGGAACCGCCCGGATCACTGCGCCGTACAGGCGGTTCCGTCAAGCGGCGGGGGGCCGTCGAAGCTCACGACCTGAACGTCACCCAGCATGATCGACCAGCCCTCACCGTCCGCTTTCCAGCCTGCGAGGCCGTAAAGCGGGTGCGTCGCATAGCAGTCCTGCGTCAGGTTGTAACGATCCATCTCGGCGTCCAGCTTGCTGGTAAGGCTCACTTCCCCCTCTGAGGCTGCACCAAGAATGTAGATCGCCCCGGTGGCCTTGTCGGCCAGCTCGGTCTCGGCCAAGGCCGGCGATGCAATCGCGCCCACAAGCGCAAGCGTTACAAGTCCTGACTTCCGCATTGCGTCCTCATGTCGCTCAGTGAGCTTCCGCCCAGTTTCTTCCCCTTCCCGCGTCCACCGCAAGATGCACGTTCAAGAGGACTGCCGGAATGGCTGCCGTTTCCATCACATCCCGTGCGATGGAAATCAAGCGGTCGGCCTGGTCCTCGGCCACTTCAAAGAGCAACTCGTCGTGGACTTGCAGCAGCATCCTCGCATCGACGCCCTTGATTGCGGCGGGCATGCGGATCATCGCGCGACGTATCACATCGGCAGCGGTGCCCTGGATGGGGGCGTTGATCGCGGCGCGTTTGGCAAAGCCCGCGCCGGGGCCTTTGGCGTTGATCTCGGGCGTATGGATTTTCCGACCGAAAAGGGTCTGAACGAAGCCGTTTTCCTGGGCGAACTTTACGGTATCGGACATGTAGGTCTTGATGCCGGGGAAGCGCTCGAAATAGCGGTCGATGAAGCCCTGTGCCTCGGCGCGGGGGATGCGCAGGTTGCGGGCGAGGCCGAAGCCGGAAATCCCGTAGATCACCCCGAAGTTGATCGCCTTGGCCTTGCGGCGGATGTCGCTGGTCATCTGGTCGAGCGGGACGTTGAACATCTCGGAGGCGGTCAGGGCATGGATGTCGATGCCCTCCTCGAAGGCCCGGCGGAGTTCCGGGATGTCGGCGATATGGGCCAGAATGCGCAGTTCGATCTGGGAGTAGTCGAGCGAGACGAGGATGCGGCCTTCCGGCGCCACGAAAGCCTCGCGGATGCGGCGGCCTTCCTCAGTGCGGACGGGGATGTTCTGCAGGTTTGGATCGGTCGAGGCGAGGCGCCCGGTGTTCGCGCCCGCGATGGAATAGGAGGTATGGACGCGTCCGGTGTCGGGGTTGATCGCCTCTTGCAGCGCATCGGTGTAGGTGGATTTCAGCTTGGCTATCTGACGCCAGTCGAGGATGCGGGCGGCCAGTTGCGCGCCGGTCGGGTGGCCTTCGAGCGTCGTGATGTCCTCCAGGATATCGGCGCCGGTCCCATAGGCGCCGGTCTTGCCCTTTTCGCCGCCGGGGATTTGCAGCCGGTCGAAAAGGATTTCGCCCAGCTGCTTGGGGGAGCCCACGTTGAACTTTTCCCCGGCGATCTCGTGGATTTCTTCCTCCAGCTGCACCAGCTTTTGCGCGAAGGCGTTGGACATGGCCCTGAGCGTGTCGCGGTCGACCTTGATGCCCGCCATCTCCATCTCGGCCAGCACCGGGACGAGGGGGCGTTCGAGGGTCTCATAGACGGTGGTGACCTTCGCCCGGTGCAGCCGGGGCTTGAGGACCTGCCAGAGCCTCAGGGTGATGTCGGCGTCTTCGGCGGCGTATTTCACCGCGTCGTCGATGGCGACCTTGTCGAAGGTGATCTGGGATTTACCGCTGCCGAGCAGGGACTTGATCGGAATGGGGGTATGGCCGAGGTAGCGGTCCGAAAGCTCGTCCATGCCGTGGTTGTGGGTCCCGGCGTGCATCGCGTAGCTCATCAGCATCGTGTCGTCGAAGGGGGCGATGCGGATGCCGAGACGCGCGAAGATCTTCCAGTCGTATTTCATGTTCTGGCCGATCTTGAGGATCGCGGGGTCCTCCAGGATCGGTTTCAGCGCGGCGAGGACCTCGGCAAGGGGCAGTTGGCCTTCGGCCAGTGCCGTCGCGCCGAAGAGGTCGCCGCCGCCGGTGGTGTGGCCGAGGGGGATATACGCGGCTTTGCCTGCGTCCACGCAGAGCGAGATGCCGACGAGATCGGCCTGCATCTCGTCGAGGCTGGTGGTCTCGGTGTCCACCGCGACGTGGCCGATGTCGCGGATATGGGCGATCCATTGGTCCAGTGTGGCGCGGTCGCGGATGCAGGTGTAGGCGGCGTGGTCGAAAGGGGGCTGCTCTTCGTGCGCCTGCGGCGCCTCATCGCGGGGGGTGACCTGCAGTTGTGAGGTTTCAGGAAGCGCAGGGGCCGCGATGCCGAGCTTTTCCGCCACCCGCTTCGTCAGGGTGCGGAATTCCATTTTCGTCAGGAAATCCATCACCTTGTCGGGCTCGGGCAGACGGATCTCCATCTGGTCGAGCGTGGTGTCGAGCGGGGTGTCGTCTTTCAGCGTGACAAGGTCGCGGGAGATGCGGATCTTCTCGGCATTCTCGACCAGCGCCTCGCGGCGTTTGGGTTGCTTGATCTCGCCGGCGCTGGCGAGAAGGGTATCAAGGTCGCCGTATTCGTTGATGAGAAGGGCCGCGGTCTTCAGCCCGATGCCGGGGGCGCCGGGGACGTTGTCGACGGAATCGCCCGCCAGCGACTGGACGTCGATCACCCGGTCGGGGCCGACGCCGAATTTCTCCATCACCTCGTCGGGGCCGATCACGCGCGACTTCATCGGGTCGAACATGTCGATGCCGGGGCGGATCAGCTGCATCAGGTCCTTGTCCGAAGAGATGATGGTGCAGCTGCCCCCAGCCTCGACCGCCTGACGCGCCAGGGTGGCGATGATGTCGTCGGCCTCATAGCCCTCGGTCTCGAGGCAGGCGACGTTGAAGGCACGGGTGGCTTCGCGCGTCAGGGGGAACTGGGGGCGGAGATCCTCGGGCAGGTCGGGGCGATTTGCCTTGTATTCCGGGTAGATGGCGTTGCGAAAGGTCTCGGACGAATGGTCGAAGACGACCGCGAGATGGGTTGCCGCCTTGCCGTTCGAAGTGGCGCGGGAAAGTTCGTTCCAGAGGATGTTGCAAAAGCCCGCGACGGCGCCGACGGGAAGGCCGTCCGACTTGCGGGTGAGCGGCGGCAAGGCGTGGTAGGCGCGGAAGATGTAGGCCGAGCCGTCGATGAGGTGAAGGTGATGGCCTTTGCCGAAACCCATGGGTCGCTCCCTTTGCTGGGGGGATTATTGGCAGAAGGCGGCGGAAAGGGCCACCCGGTCCGTCCCGAGAAAGGGGCTTGACGACGGGGGCGGGGGCGGCGCAGGGTGCGGGCATGCTGCACCTGATGACACCACAGTCGTTTTATTGGACCTGCGCCACATAGGCGGCAGGGCAGCGTTTCACCACCGGAACAAACCCCATCAAGCCGCCCGCAAGGGACAGGCTGATCGTGCGGGCATCCCTTCGCGGGCCGAAAGCGAAGGACGCAAACGATGCCGACCGAGACCTCCAGAGCCACCATCACAATCCGGCCAGCCGGGCCTGCAGACCTGCCCGAAGTTCATCGGATGGCCTTGGCGCTTGGAGCGCGCCATGGTCAGACCGCGACCATCACGCCCGAGCGTCTGCGGCGGATCGCCGATGGGCCGGCAGCCCGGATTCTGGTGGCATTCCGCGAAGATAGCCCGCAGCGCCACCCGGTCGGCCATGTCCTGCTTCTGGTGGAGCGCAACATGGTCGCCTGCGCGGACTGGGGCTTTGTCGAGCAGCTTTACGTCCAGGCGCCCGACCGGGGCAGAGGGATCGGGCGGGCCTTGCTGGAGGCGGCGCGGGCCGCAGCGGAAGGGTCGGGGTGTGCCGGTGTCACGGTGGCCACGCGGCCGGAAACCGACGGGGCCGCGCTGGCCTTTCGGGCGCTGGGAGCCGGCCTGTGCCTTGCGGCGGAGTGATCAGTGGTCGTCGTGGGCGTGGTCGCGGTCGATGATGTAGCGCTTGTCGCAGTAGCCGCATTCGACCCAGCCGGTGTCGCGCGGAATGGTGAGCCAGACGCGGGGGTGGCCAAGCGCGCCCTCGCCGCCGTCGCAGGCCACTTTCCAGCTGGTGACAACTTGGGTCTCGGGCGCTTCGATGGGCATTGCGGGAGGTCCTGTCCTGTCTTTCCCTGCTTCTAGCGGGGGAGGGGTGGGGGGCACAAGATGGGGCGGGAGAGGAAAGGTCGGGGCGGGAAGCGGTCTTTGCGTTAATTCAGCAGCTTATGGCGATTTTCCGGGTCTTCTTTCCGTCTTCTTTTTGTCTTCCTTCTGTCTCTACGCGCGTGGGCGTCGCGAGCGGTTAACCATATGCCGCGAATCGGGGTTGGGGCCGGGGTTGCGAATTGTGCGCCTTGGCAGGCGCGGGCCTTTTGTCTCGCCTCTGGCCGTTCCGGCCAACCGGCTCGGGCGGCGGGGGTTTCACACCCCCGCACCCCCGTGGAGTATTTCGCAAGGAGCAAGTCGCCGGGGAGGTTTGGGGGGAGGTTTGGGGGGGCAGGTTTGTGGCTCAGGCCCCGATCAGGGCATTGCGCGATTTCAGCGCGGCGAGCCAGCCAAGGCCCTGGGCGGTGCCTCGGGCGGGCAGGTATTCGGCCGAGATCCAGGTTTCGGGGCTTTGGGCGTCGATGGCGTCGCAGAGGTCGGGCAGCGAAAAGCCGCCGCCGCCGGGTTCGTTGCGTCCGGGGAAGCCTGCGATCTGGACATGGTTGATATGACGGCAATGATCGGCCCAGACCCGGGCGGCATCGCCATGCAGCCGTGCCGCGTGCCACAGGTCGAACTGGAGCCCGATGCGAGGATTGGCGAGGTCGTCGAGGATGCGGGCGGCCTGATCGTAGTCGTTGAGGAAATAGCCCGGCATGTCGTCGGGGTTCAGCGGTTCGATGGTCAGGGTAAGTTCCGGCGCTTCGGCCAGGGCCCAGGCGAGGTTCTCGGCATAGCATTGTTCGGCCTGCGGCCCCTTGGCGACACCGGCCATCACATGCAGCCGGTCGGCCTTGAGCCGGGTGGCGTATTCGGCGGCGCGCAGAAAGCTGTCGCGGAAGGCGATTTCCATCCCCGGCACGGCGGCGAAACCGCGGTCGCCGCTGGCCCAGTCGCCGGGGGGCGTGTTGATGAGCGCGAGGGGCAGGCCGTTCAGCGCCCGCTCCCATTCGGCCATCGGATGATCGTAGGGAAACAGCACCTCGGCCCCGTCGAAGCCCGAACGCGCGGCCCAGTCGGGCCGGTCGAGCATGGCGACTTCGGTAAAGAGCAAGGTCAGGTTCGCGGCGAAGCGGGGCATTTGGGTTCAGGGCAATTCCGACGAGGGGATCACCGGGAAGAACTGCCCCGAGGACCAGAGACCAAACCACATTTGCCCGTCGTGGACGTGATGGCAACCCAGATCGATCATCCGGTAGAAGGATTTCCGGTCGATCAGCGCCCAGAGATCGGCACGGATCAGGATATAGGGGGCGGGCTCTCCGCTGTCGGGATCGCGCTCGACGCGCAGCGGGTGGTCCGGGCCAAGGATGGCAATGTCTTCGGTCTTGGTGGTGAAGGTCAGCGTCTGGTCCGGCCCGGTGCCCGAGACGTCGAAGTCGATGGCCACGAGGGGGGCATCGTCGACCGTGATGCCGACCTTCTCGACCGGGGTGACGAGGAAGTAGCGCCCGCCCTCGCGCTTGAGGATCGACGAGAAGAGTTTGACGAGGGGGGCCCGGCCGATGGGGGTGCCAAGGTAGAACCAGGTGCCGTCGCGGGCGATGCGCATGTCGAGATCGCCGCAGAACGGCGGGTTCCACAGATGCACCGGGGGCGGGCCCTTGGCAGAGGCGGCCTTGGCGGCGGCGGCGAGGGTGTCGGCACTGGGTTTGGACATGGGGGCAGTCTATCGGGCTTTGCGGGGGGCGCAACGGGTGGGGCGTCGTGGTGCGGCGGCGGGCGATATCGGCCCTCTCACGATCATTTGTGTCAAGTTGGCTTTTGCCATTTGTGCCGGGCGGGATACTTCGCTTTACTGGACCCGATCACCCTCAAGGGAGCATGTGGCATGGCCGACACCAAGGCGCTAGTGGCGGAAATCGAGGCGCTGGGCGCCACGCTGGGGCAGGCGAAGGCCTCGATCGACCGGCGGTTCATCGGGCAGGAGCGGGTGGTCGAGCTGGTGCTGGCCTCGATGCTGTGCGGTGGTCATGCGCTTCTGGTGGGGCTTCCGGGGCTGGGCAAGACGCGGCTGGTGGACACCCTGGGCACGGTGATGGGGCTGAAGGCAAACCGCATCCAGTTCACGCCGGACCTGATGCCGGCGGATATTCTGGGGTCCGAAGTGCTGGAGACGGCGGCGGATGGGGGCCGGGCGTTCCGGTTTGTCGAAGGGCCGATCTTCTGCCAGCTTCTGATGGCGGATGAGATCAACCGGGCCAGCCCCCGGACGCAATCGGCGCTGTTACAGGCGATGCAGGAGAAGGAAGTGACGATTGCCGGGCAGCACCGGCCGCTGGGCAGGCCGTTCCATGTGCTGGCCACCCAGAACCCGATCGAGCAGGAGGGGACCTATCCCCTGCCCGAGGCGCAGCTGGACCGGTTCCTGGTGCAGGTCGATGTGGAGTATCCGACCCGCGACACCGAGCGCGACATCCTGATTGCCACCACCGGGGCCGAGGAGGCCGAGGCGCATCAGGTCTTCACCGCCGAAGAGCTGATCCGGGCGCAGGGCGTGATCCGGCGGATGCCGGTGGGCGAGCAGGTGGTGGAGGCGATCCTTGATCTGGTGCGGGCCTGCCGCCCTGGGGAACCCGAGGGGCGCGATCTGGCGGATTCGCTGTCCTGGGGGCCGGGGCCGCGGGCGGCGCAGGCGCTGATGCTGACGGTCCGGGCGCGGGCGCTCTTGGACGGGCGGCTGGCGCCTTCGGTCGGGGATGTGGCGGATCTGGCGCAGGCGGTGCTGGTGCACCGGATGGCGCTGTCCTTCGCGGCGCGGGCGCGGGGCGAGACCCTGCCCGGCATCATCGCGCGGACGGTGCAGCGGACGTTGGGGCTTGAGGCCGCGGCGTGACTGTAGCCCCCGACCTTCGGGCCCGCGCGGAAGCGCTGGGCCAGACGCTGCCGCCTTTGCTGGCCGAGGCCGAGATGCTGGCGGCCACGGTCATGCTGGGTGAGCATGGCCGGCGGCGTGCGGGGCTGGGGGATGAGTTCTGGCAATACCGTCCGGCACATGAGGGTGACAGCGCGCGGATGATCGACTGGCGGCGCAGCGCGCGCAGCGACGCGCATTTCGTGCGCGAGCGGGAATGGCAGGCGGCGCAGTCGGTGACGCTGTGGGTCGATCCGTCGAAGTCGATGTCCTTCACCGGCGACAAGTCCCGTGCCCCGAAGGCCGACCGGGCCAAGCTTCTGGCGCTGGCGCTGGCGGTGCTTTTGTTGCGCGGGGGCGAGCGGGTCGGGCTGGCGGGGCTGGCGCATCCGCGCGCGGGGCGGACCCAGCTGTTGCGGCTGGCGGCGCGGCTGGCGGGTGAGGAAACCGATGCGGAATACGGCGCTCCTGAAACGGAAGGAATGGTCAGCCATGGGCGCGCGGTGTTCCTGTCGGATTTCCTGGGCGATCTGTCAGCGGTCGAGGCGGGGCTGGCGCGGGCAGCGGACCGAGGGGTGCGCGGCGCGCTGATCCAGATCCTGGACCCGGCGGAGGAGGAGTTTCCCTTCGACGGCCGCACGATATTCGAATCGATGGGCGGCACGATGCGGCATGAGACGCAGCACGCCGGGGAACTTCGCACGCGCTATCTGGCGCGGCTGGCCGAACGCAAGGACCGGCTGGCGGGGCTGGCCCGCGCGGTGGGCTGGCATTTCACCACGCATCACACCGGAAGCCCGGCGCAATCGGCGCTGCTTTGGGCCTATGCCGCGCTGAAGGGGGGCCGCTAGATGTTCATGGTCGGCCCCATCGGCTTTGCGGTCCCGTGGCTGCTGACGGCGCTGATTGCGCTGCCGATCCTGTGGATTCTGCTGCGTGCCGTGCCGCCCGCGCCGATCCGGCGGCGGTTTCCCGGCGTGGCGCTGCTTCTGGGTCTGAAGGATGAGGAGGCCGAGACCGACAAGACGCCGTGGTGGCTTTTGCTGTTGCGGATGCTGGCGGTGGCGGCGGCGATCATCGGCTTTGCCGGGCCGATCCTGAACCCGGAGGTGCGGACGGAAGGCTCTGGCCCCTTGCTGGTGGTGGTCGATGGCTCCTGGGCCGATGCCCGCGACTGGCCGCGCCGGGTGGAGCGGGCCGAGGCGCTGGTGACGGAAGCGGGCGCGGAGGGGCGGCCGGTGGCGCTGGTCCGGCTGACGGACGCGCCGCAGGTGGTGGCCTTCCAGACCGCCGAGGCCTGGGCGGGGCGGGCGGCGGGATTGCAGCCGCAGGCGTGGATCCCGGGGATGGCCGGGTGGGCCGAGGCCCTGCCCGAGGGGCGGTTCGAGACGGTGTGGCTGTCGGACGGGCTGGACCACCCGGGGCGCGATGCGCTGCTGGCGGCCTTGCAAGGGCGCGGCACGGTACGGGTGATCGAAAGCCCGCGTCCGTTGTTCGGTCTGCATCCCGCCGGGTTCGAGGATGGCAAGGTGACCATCGCCGCCAGCCGGATGCCGCCGGGCGATGATGTCTCGGTCGAGGTGATCGCGCGGGGGCCGGACCCCTCGGGGATCGAGCGGGAACTGGCGCGGGCCAGCCTGACCTTCGCGGCGGGAGCGGTGCGGGCCGAGGGCGCGATGGACCTGCCGCCGGAACTGCGCAACCGGATCACCCGCTTCGAGCTTGAGGCGACGCGGACGGCAGGCGCGGTCAGCCTGGCCGACGACAGTCTGAAACGGCGCAAGATCGCGCTGATCGCCGCGGCGCCGGATCAGGAGGGGCTGCAACTTCTGTCGCCTTTGCACTACCTGCGGCAGGCGCTGGAGCCGGTGGCCGAGATCATCGAGGGCAGCCTGACGGATGTTCTGCTGGCCAGCCCGGATGTGGTGATCCTGGCCGATGTGGCGCGGCTGACCGAGGTCGAGACCGCCGCCACGCTGGAATGGCTGGAGAAGGGCGGGCTGCTGTTGCGCTTTGCCGGCCCGCGACTGGCGGCGAGCGACGTCAGCCGGTTTCAGGAAGACCCTTTGCTGCCGGTGCGCCTGCGCGAAGGCGGGCGGACGGTGGGCGGCGCGATGAGCTGGGGCGACCCCAAGGCGCTGGCGCCCTTCCCCGAAAGCTCGCCCTTCTTCGGCCTGCCCTTGCCGGGGGATGTGGCCGTGCGCGCGCAGGTGCTGGCACAGCCCGATCCGAACCTGACCGAACGCACGATTGCCGCGCTGGAGGATGGCACGCCCTTGGTGACGCGGAAGGCGGTGGGGCAGGGGCAGGTGGTTCTGGTCCATGTCACGGCGAATGCGGAATGGTCGTCATTGCCGCTGTCGGGCCTTTTCGTGCAGATGCTGGAGCGGCTGGCGGTATCCACCCGCGCGGCGCTGCCCGAGGCGGGCGATCTGGCCGGGCAGACCTGGGTGCCGCAGGTGGTGCTGGATGCCTATGGCCAGACGGCGGAGGCGGGCGAGTTGCCGGGCGTCGAGGGTGAGGCGCTTGCGGGCGCCATGGCGTCGGGGCCGGTGCTGGAGATGCCGCCGGGGCTTTATGCGGGGGCGGATCGGCGGGTGGCGCTGAACGTGATGGGGCCGGAGACCGAACTGCGCCCCGCCGACTGGCCGCCGAGTGTGCCGGTCGAGGGACTTGAGGGCCGAGCGGCGCAGGCCTTGAAGGGGGCCTTCCTGACGGCGGGTGCCGCGCTTCTGCTTCTGGACGTGTTGGCGGCCCTGTGGGTGGCGGGTCGGTTGTCGGGCCTTCGGCGCGGCGTGGCGGTGCTGGCGGTGGCGGTTCTGGCGGCCCAGCCGCAGGGCGCGCGGGCGCAGGACACATCGCTGCCCGACGACGCCTTGGCGCTGGAGGCGACGACGGCGGTGGTGCTGGCCCATGTGCTGACTGGCGATGCCCGGGTGGACGACGTGGCCTTTGCCGGGCTGATGGGTCTGGGCGACAAGCTGTGGCAGCGCACCTCGATCGAGCCCGCCTTGCCGATCGGCGTCGACATCGAGCGGGATGAACTGGCCTTCTTCCCCTTCCTCTATTGGCCGATCACGCCGGGGCAGGCGGTGCCCAGCCCCGAGGCCTATGCGAAACTGAACCAGTATCTGCGCACGGGGGGGATGATCCTGTTCGACACCCGGGATGCCGATGTGGCGGGGTTCGGCGGATCGACGGCGGAAGGGCAGACCTTGCAGCGGATCGCGGCGGGGCTGGACATTCCGCCGTTGGAACCGATGCCGATGGACCATGTGCTGACGCGGACCTTCTATCTCTTGCAGGAGTTTCCGGGCCGCCACCCGCGCGGGGCGCTTTGGGTGGAAGCCGCGCCCCTGGCCGAGGAGGAAGCGCCGGAGGGGATGCCGTTCCGCAACCTGAATGACGGGGTCACGCCGGTGGTGATCGGCGGCAACGACTGGGCAGCCGCCTGGGCGGTGACCGACAGCGGCGCGCCGCTCTTGCCGGTGGGCCGGGGCTTTGCCGGCGAACGTCAGCGCGAGATCGCCTATCGCTTCGGGATCAACCTGATCATGCATGTGCTGACCGGGAACTATAAGTCGGATCAGGTGCATGTGCCGGCGCTCTTGGAAAGGCTGGGGCAATGACGCAATCGGTGGTCTTTGCGCCGCTGGTCGGCTGGCCGGTGATCTGGGTGCTGGCCGGCGTCGCGGTGGCGCTGGTCGTGCTGGCCGTCTGGCGGGGCCTTGCCGGCTGGTGGCTGCGGGCGCTTGGCCTGACGGCGCTGGTGCTGGCCCTGGCCAACCCGGCCTTGCAGGAGGAAGAGCGCGCCGCGCTGTCCGACATCGTGATCCTTGTGGTGGATGAAAGCGCCAGTCAGCGGCTGGGGGATCGGGCCGCGCAGACGGCAGCGGCCGTGGCGGCGGTCGAGGCCGAGGTCGCGGCCCTGCCCAACACCGAACTGCGCATCCACCGGCTGGGCGACGGCGAGCAGGACGCGGGCACGCTGGCGCTGTCCGCGCTGGCCGAGGCCCTGGCCGAGGAGCCGCGGGCAAGGGTCGCGGGCGCGATCCTGATCACCGACGGGCGGGTGCATGACCCCGGTCTGGTGCCGAACCTGCCCGCGCCCTTGAACGTGCTGCTGACCGGACGCAACGCCGACTGGGATCGCCGTCTGGTGGTGACGGACGCCCCGGCCTTTGCGATCATCGGCGAGGAATTCAGCCTGACGCTGCGGATCGAGGATATCGGCGCGGTGCCGGCGCGCGCGGGCAGCGAGGTCGACCTGACGATTTCCATCGATGCCGAGCCGCCCGCAACCTTCCGGGTGCCGCTGAACACCGACCTCGAACTGCCGGTGACGCTGCCGCATGGCGGGATGAACGTGTTGCAGTTCAGCGTGGCCGAGGTCGAGGGAGAACTGACCGACCGCAACAATGCCGCCGCGATCCAGATCAACGGCGTGCGTGACCGGCTCAGGGTGCTTCTGGTCTCGGGTGAGCCGCATGCCGGCGAACGGGTCTGGCGCAACCTCCTGAAATCGGACGCGGCGGTGGATCTTGTGCATTTCACCATCCTGCGCCCGCCGGAAAAGCAGGACGGGGTGCCGGTCGACGAACTGAGCCTGATCGCCTTTCCGACGCGGGAGCTGTTCGTCGAGAAGATCGAGGAATTCGACCTGATCATCTTCGACCGCTACCGGATGCGGGGCATCCTGCCGATGTCCTATATCGACAATGTGGTGAGTTATGTCCGCAACGGCGGGACCGTTCTGGTCGCGGCCGGGCCGGAATACGGGGCGGTGGACAGCCTCTATCGCTCGCCCCTGTCGGCGATCCTGCCCGTCGCGCCGACGGCTCAGGTGGTGGAAGGCGGCTTCCGGCCCGAGGTGACCGAGCTTGGCCGCCGCCACCCGGTGACCGAGGGGCTGGAGGAAGAGGCGCCCGAGGGTGGTTGGGGCCGCTGGTTCCGGGCCATCGAAGTGCAGCATCTGGCCGGGCAGATCCTGATGACCGGCCCGCGCGACCTGCCGCTTCTGGTCTTGAACCGGGTCGATCAGGGCCGGGTGGCGGTGCTGGCCTCGGACCATGCCTGGCTTTGGGGCCGCGGCTATGAGGGCGGCGGTCCGCAGCTGGAACTCCTGCGGCGGCTGGCGCACTGGATGCTGAAGGAGCCGGACCTGGAAGAAGAGACCCTGACCGCGACAGTGCGGGGCGATGCGCTGGTGATTACCCGCCGGTCGCTGCAGGACGCGCCGCCGGGACCGGTGACGATCACCGGCCCGGACGGCGAAGGAATCGTGATCGAGATGCCGGAGGCGAGCCCCGGGCGGTATGAGGCGGTCGTGCCGGCGCAGGATCTGGGCCTTTACCGGCTGGAGCAGGGCGATCTGACCCGGGTCATCGCCGTCGGCCCCTCGGCCCCCCGAGAGTTCGTCGAGACGATTGCCTCGGGCGCGGACCTGGCCCCCTTGGCCGAGGCGACGCGGGGCGGGGTGACGCGGCTGGAGGACGGCGCGCCCGACATCCGTCAGGTGGCCGAAGGACGGCCGGCCATCGGCCGCGGCTGGATCGGCGTGACCCCGCGCGAGGCCTATCTGACCACGGATGTGACCGTGGCGCCCTTCCTGCCGGCCTGGGCCTGGCTTCTGCTGGCGGCGGGGCTTGCGGTCGCCGCCTGGCTGATCGAGGGGCGCAAGGGCGCGAAGGCGGCCTGAGGGGGCGCTCGTCCCTCCCGTGCGGTCGGTCCTCGCTGGCGCGGCGAAGAGCGCCCGAAGGAAGCGATGAGCGGTTGCGGGAGCGCCGGGGGTTTCACCCCCGGACCCCCAGAGTATTTCAGCAAGGAGCAAGACAATCAGGCATGAGCGATCTGCCCGGTTGGCGCGAATCGCCTGCGCCGTCATGCTGGCCGCATTTGACATGCGGGGGATTTCGCGATGACGGATGTGGATGTGGTGATTGTCGGCGCGGGCTGCGCCGGGCTGGCGGCGGCCAAGCGGTTGCGGGCCGAGGGGCGCAGTTTCACCCTGGTCGAGGCGATGGGCCGGATCGGGGGCCGGGCCTGGACGACAAGCCGGGATTTCGGCGTGCCTTTCGATATCGGCTGCGCCTGGCTGCATGCCGCCGACCGCAACCCCTTCTTCCCCGAGGCGCAGGCGGCGGGCTGGACGCTGCACTACCACGACATGCGGCTGAACCACCTTTACTTCGGGGCCCGCAAGGCAGACGCGGCGGAGTTCGAGGCCCTGACCGAGGCCGAAGCCGCGCTGGAAGCGGCCATCGCGGCGCATGACGGCCCGGATGACCGGCTGTCCAATCTGGCGCGGGCCTGCCATCTGGAGAACGCGGTGTCGGTCTTCAACGGGCCGATGGATTTCGGCAAGGACGATGACGAGATCTCGATCACCGATTTCCGGACCGCCGAGGATCTGGAGCCGAATTACTTCACCCGCGAAGGCTATGGCGCGCTGATCGCGCATTGGGGGCGCGATGTGCCGGTGACGCTCGCTTGCCCCGTGCGCCGAATTCGCTGGGACGGGCCGGGGGTCGAGGTCGAGACTGACCGTGGTACGATCCGCGCCAGGGCGGCCATCGTCACCGCCTCGACCGGGGTTCTGGCCTTCGACGGGATCCGCTTTACCCCCGACCTGCCGGACACGCATCAGGCGGCGATCCATGATCTGCCGATGGGGCTGTTGACCAAGGTGCCGCTGCGCGTCAGCGGCACGCGGCTGGGGTTGCAACCCTTTGATGATGCGCTTTCCATCGGCCATGCGCGGCACGATCTGTTCCTGTTGTGCTTTCCCTTCGACCTCGATCTTGTCGTCGGTTTCGTCGGCGGCGATTTCGCCTGGGAGATGGAGGCGGCAGGTCCGGCGGCGGCGGTGGATTTCCTGTCGGGGCGGTTGGCGCAGATGTTCGGCTCGGACGTCAAGCGGCATATCGGCTATGGCACGATGACCAACTGGGCGGCCGAGCCCTGGGTGCGCGGGGCCTATGCGGTTGCCTCGCCCGGGCGGGCGGCGGCGCGGGATGTGCTGATGGAACCGGTCGGCGAGCGCATCTGGTTCGCGGGCGAGGCGCTGGCGGGGGGGTTGAAGCAGACCGCCGCCGGGGCGCGGCTTTCGGGCGAGGCGGCGGCGGGGCAGGTGGCCCTAAGGCTCGCGTGACAGGATCACCGCGCGGGAGTGGCTGGCGAACTCGCGGCGGAGAAGGACGGATGTCGCCAGCGCGGTGCCGATGGCAAGGCCCCAGGGGCCGAGGAGCCAGCCGAGGGCGGCGAGCGCGAAGTAGATCGACCTCAGGCCGCGGTTGAAGCTTTTCGCGGCGGTGATGTTGATCTCGGCCGCTTGCCCCGAGCGGTGGAAGGCGATGGGGTCTTCGGGTTCGTTCGGGACGGCGGCCATCAGGATCGAGCAATAGCCGAAAAGGCGATGCGCCCAGACGAACTTCAAGAGCGCATTGGCCAGAAGGAGGATGACGGGCAGCATCTTCAGCGCCACGTCCGGGCCGGGGCTGGCGATGGGCAGGTCGTCGGCCAGGCGCTGGACGGCGGCCGCGTTGCCGATCAGCGCCACGCCGCCGCCGATGGCAATGAGGCAGGCCGAGGCGAAGAAGGCCGTGCCCTGGCGCAAGCTGTCGATCAGTTGCGCGTCGAAGATGCGCGGTTGACGGGTGACGAAGGTGCGCATCCAGTCGCGGCGGTAGTCCTGCATCAGGAGGCTGACCGAGGGGCGGCGGCGGGGTGGGGTCTCGATCAGCCAGCCCGACAGCGTCCAGGCGAGGATCAGCGCCATTAGGGCGGCGGCGTCGAAGGGGGCGAGGGGGCCGATGGGCAGCGTCATGGCGGCAGACTAGGCCTTGGGCGGGCGCGGCGGAAGGGGCGGATTTGCCATGATGCCCCCCACCCCCCTCCCCTCCCCACGAGGGGGAGGGGAGGTGCCCGGCGTTGACGTCAGGGCATGAGCGCGCGCCCTATGCGATTGCCCTACCGGGAAAGGCAGGGTTGTCGCCTTTGCCTTGCGGTCGGGTTCCTGCGCCTCCCTCCCCCCGCGTGGGGGAGGAATGGGGAGGGGGGCTCGGCGGGCCTTTCCGTGCACCCACCCCACCCCTATCCCCTCCCCAGGGGAGGGAGGGGAGGTGCCTGGCATCGCCGCCAGGATATGCGTGCCCCCCAGATGCGATTGCCATGTCACGAAAGGGGAGGCGCGGGGGGACGGGTCGGGGTTTTTGCTTGCCATCCGAATAATTGGTTATAATATCTTACCAATCCATCAGGGAGGCGCCGATGCAGATGCCGGAACCGGACGCGGGTGTTCTTGCCCGCAAGGCGCGGATCGTGGCGCGGCTCAGGGCCGTTTTGCCCGGCGACACGGTGATCGACGCGCCCGAAGAACTGCGGGTCTATGAATGCGACGCGCTGACCGCCTATCGCTGCCCACCGCTGGCCGCCGTCCTGCCGCGCACGACCGATGAGGTCGCGGCCGTCTTGCGGGTCTGTTGGGAGGAAGGGGTGCCGGTGGTGCCGCGCGGCTCGGGCACCAGTCTTGCCGGGGGGGCGATGCCGACGGCGGATTCGGTGATCCTGGGGGTCGCGCGGATGAACCGGGTGCTGGCCACGGATTACGAGAACCGCTTTGTCCATGTCGAAGCCGGGCGGACCAACCTGTCGGTGACCGGCGCGGTGGAGGCGGAAGGGTTCTTCTACGCGCCCGACCCCAGCAGCCAGCTGGCCTGCGCGATTGCCGGGAACATCGCGATGAATTCGGGCGGGGCGCATTGCCTGAAATATGGGGTCACGACGAACAACCTTCTGGGCGTGCGGCTGGTGCAGATGGACGGGACCGTGGTCACACTGGGCGGACCATGGGGGGAACCCTCGGGGCTGGACCTTCTGGGCGTGGTCTGCGGGTCGGAAGGCCAGCTTGGCGTGGTGACCGAGGCCTGGCTGCGTATCCTGCCCAAACCCGAAGGCGCGCGACCGGTGCTGGTGGGGTTCGACAGCAATGAGGTGGCGGGAGCCTGCGTCAGCGACATCATCAAGGCGGGGATCTTGCCGGTGGCGATCGAGTTCATGGACCGCCCCTGCATCCGCGCGACCGAGGCCTTTGCCAAGGCGGGCTACCCGGATTGCGAGGCACTCCTCATCATCGAGGTCGAGGGGTCGGAAGCCGAGATCAGCGAGCAGCTGGGCCGCATCCGCCAGATCGCGCTGGCGCATGATCCGGTGGAGTTCCGCGAGGCCGAGGATGAGGATCAGGCCAAGCGCATCTGGCTGGGGCGGAAATCGGCCTTCGGGGCGATGGGGCAGATCAACGACTACATGTGTCTGGACGGGACGATCCCGGTCTCGTCCCTTCCCCATGTCCTGAAGCGGATCGGCGAGATGAGCGCCGAGTTCGGGTTGGATGTGGGCAACGTCTTCCATGCCGGAGACGGGAACATGCACCCCTTGATCCTCTTCAACGCCAACAAGCCCGGCGATCTGGAGAAGTGCGAGGCCATGGGGGCCGAGATCCTGAAGCTCTGCGTCGAGGTGGGCGGCTGCCTGACCGGCGAGCATGGCGTGGGGATCGAGAAGCGCGACCTGATGGTGGTGCAGTTCGACGGCCCGGACATGGAGGCGCAAATGCGGGTGAAGGATGTCTTTGACCCCAAATGGCTGCTGAACCCGGCGAAGGTGTTTCCTCTGGAGACCAGCGCCGCGCGGCGCGCTGTGTGAAGCCGCCGGGGGGCTTTGCGCCCCCCGGACCCCCCGCAGAGTATTTGGAAAAGAGCAAGACATGCGGCCTTCGAGCGAAACGGAACTGGCGGAAGCGGTGGCGGGGGCCTCGGGGCCTTTGCTGGTGCGGGGCGGGGGAACGCGGACGCTGGGCCCTGCGCTGGGCGAGGTTCTGGAGACCGGCGGGCTTGCGGGCGTGGAACTCTATGAGCCGGGCGCGCTGACGTTGGTGGTGAGGGCGGGGACGCCTTTGGCGGAGGTCGAGGCGGTGCTGGCGGGCGAAGGGCAGCGGCTGGCCTTCGAGGTGCCGGATCTGCGGGGCTTGCTGGGGCGTGAGGGCGTGTCGACCATCGGCGGGGTGCTGGCGGCCAATGCCAGCGGCCCGCGCCGGGTGCAGGTGGGCGCGGCGCGGGATGCGGCGCTGGGGGTGCGGTTCGTCGATGGGCTTGGCCAGGTGGTGAAGAACGGCGGGCGGGTGATGAAGAATGTCACCGGCTATGACCTGGTGAAGCTGATGGCCGGCAGCCGGGGCGCCCTGGGCGTGCTGAGCGAGGTGAGTTTCAAGGTGCAGGCCCTGCCCGAGGCCGAGGCGACACTGGTGATCGAGGGGCTGGGCGATGAGGCCGGGCTGGCAGCCTTGCGAAGGGCGCTCGGCTCGCCTTTCGACGTCTCGGGCGCGGCGCGGCATTCGGGACGGTCGCTGGTCAGGGTCGAGGGGATGGCGGGGTCGGTCGGCTATCGGGTCGGGCGGCTGCGGGCGCTGGTCGGCGGTGAGGTGACGATGGTTGAGGGTGAGGCTTCGGCGGCGCTTTGGCGCGAGGTGCGGGATGTGGTGCCTTTCGCGGCGAAGCCCGGGGATGTCTGGCGGATCGCGACGCTGCCGACCGCCGCCGCCGAGGTCGTGGCACGCAGCGAGGCCGAGGCGATCTGGGATTGGGGTGGCGGGCTGATCTGGCTTCTGGCCGCACCGGGGCGCGGGGCCGAGATCGCGGCGGCGGTGGCGGGCCGGGGACATGCGACGCTGGTTCGCGGCCGCGGCGGGCCGGTCTTTCCACCCGAGGCGCCCGAGGTGGCGGCGCTGGCGGCCGGGCTGAAGGCGCGGTTCGATCCGCGCGGGATCTTGGCCGGGGCGGTGTGATGGCGGGGCTGGTGGGATATGTCGCGCTGGCGATCCTGGGCCCCTATGTGCTGCTTGCGCTATGGCCTCCCGGCTGGCTTCTGCGCGGGATGCTGGCCGTGGCGCTGGGGGCCGGTGCCTACGGCTGGTTCGGCGGGCAGGAGGCTCTGCCCGCGTGGCTGGCGCATTATCTGGGCGCGCCGGAACTTGTGTTCATCGGCCTCGGCGCGGGGCTGGCGCTGCTGGTTCGGACGGTTCGGCTGGTCTTTCCCGGGCTCAGGCCATTTGGCGGCTACGGGCTTGTGGTGCTGGCCACCCCCTTCTTCGCTGCCATGGCCGCCTTCGTGACCCTTGGCCGGGCAGAGTGACGCAGCGCCCCCATTCCGGAGCTTCCCGATGCAGACCACCTTTACCCCCGAACAGTTGCGTGACCCCGGCATCGCGCGTGCGAACGAAATTCTGCGATCCTGTGTGCATTGCGGGTTCTGCACCGCGACTTGCCCGACCTATCAGGTGCTTGGGGATGAACTCGACAGTCCCCGGGGCCGGATCTACCTGATCAAGGACATGCTGGAAGCGGGCCGTCCGGCGGATGAGAAGACGGTCAAGCATATCGACCGCTGCCTTTCGTGCCTCGCCTGCATGACGACCTGCCCTTCGGGCGTGCATTACATGCATCTGGTCGACCATGCCCGGGCGCATATCGAAAAGACCTACCGTCGGCCCCTGATGGACCGGATGCTGCGCGCTGTGCTGGCGCGGATCATTCCTTATCCGGGGCGGTTCCGGCTGGCGCTGCTTGCAGCGAAGCTGGGGCGGCCTTTCGCGCGGTTCGTGCCCGATGCGCGGTTGCGGGCGATGTTGGCAATGGCGCCGAAGACGATCCCTCCGGTCAGCCGCAATGACGATCCGCAGGTTTTCCCCGCGCAAGGCGAGCGGCGCCTGCGGGTGGCGCTGATGACGGGCTGTGCGCAGAAGGCGCTGAACACGGATATCAATGACGCGACGATCCGTCTTTTGCGGCGGCTGGGCTGCGAGGTGGTGGTGGCCAAGGGCGCGGGCTGCTGCGGGGCGCTGACGCATCACATGGGCAAGGAAGACCTGAGCCATGCCAGTGCGGCGGCCAATATCCGGGCCTGGATGGTCGAGAAGCGGACAGCGGGGCTGGACGCGATTGTCATCAACACCTCGGGCTGTGGAACGACCGTCAAGGACTACGGTCACATGTTCCGCACCGATCCAGCCCTGGCCGAGGATGCGGCCACGGTGGCGGGGCTGGCGAAGGATGTGTCCGAGCTTCTGGTGAAGATCGGCCTGCCCGAGGGCGCGCCCAAGGGGCTGCGGGTGGCCTATCACGCGGCGTGTTCCTTGCAGCATGGCCAGCAGGTGAAGACCGCGCCGAAGGACCTGCTGAAGCGGGCGGGGTTCGAGGTGGTGGAGCCCGCCGACAGCCATCTGTGCTGCGGGTCGGCGGGCACCTACAACCTCTTGCAACCGGAAATCAGCGCCGAGTTGAAGGCGCGCAAGGTGGCGACGCTGGAGGCGAAGGCCCCGCAGGTGATCGCCGCCGGAAACATCGGCTGCATGATGCAGATCGGATCGGGGACCGCGGTGCCGGTGGTGCATACGGTGGAATTGCTGGACTGGGCGACCGGCGGGCCGAAGCCGCGCGCGCTGGAGTGAGGCGGGCGGCTCGTCGGTGACTGCGTCCCTCCTCGCGCGGGTTTGACGGGGCGGCGTGGTCGCGACGCTGGAGGTGCTTGTAAGCAGGGCCCGCGCCCGGCAGGTGGTGCGCCTTGGCATCGGTTGACCCGATCCCGCAGTGGCCGGTTTCGACGGCCTTGCGCCGGGCGACAAAAATCCGCCAAAGTTGCAAGGTAGCGCAGATGGCCATGCGAAGGGGAGGTTCCATGCGTCGCCTGATCCCTGGCCTTCTGGCGGCCGTTCTGGCGTTCTGCGGCCCGGTGACGGCGCAGGATGCCGAAATGGTCAGCTTGCAGACGGCCGACGATTCGCGCGGCTGGGATGCCGTGGGCAAGCTGATCCTGAGCGGGCGCGGATTCTGCACCGGGGCGCTGATCGAACCGCATCTGGTGCTGACCGCAGCGCATTGTCTTTACGACAAGCAAACCGGGGTTCAGATGCGCCCCGAGGACATCCAGTTTCAGGCCGGCTGGCGTAACGGCCGGGCGGTGGCCTATCGCAGCGTGACCCGGGCGGTCACGCATCCCGATTACCGCTACGGGGGCAGCGACAAGCTGGAGCGGGTGACGGCCGATCTTGCGCTTCTGGAACTGAGCCAGCCGATCCGCCTGCCGTCGATCCTGCCGTTCGAGACCGGGGCCACTCCGGTCGAGGGCGATGCCGTGGGGGTGGTGTCCTATGCCCAGGACCGCGCCGAGGCCCCGTCGATCCAGGAGGCCTGCGTGGTGCTGGCCGGGCGGCGGGATACGCTGGTGCTGTCCTGCAATGTCGATTTCGGCTCGTCGGGGGCGCCGGTCTTTTCGACCGTCGACGGAGTGACGCGGGTGGTTTCGGTCATCTCGGCCAAGGCCGAGGTGAACGGGCGCAAGGTGGCGCTGGCGGTGCCATTGGCCGCCCCGCTGCAGGCGCTGCATGAGGCGCTGGCGGAAAGCAGGCTGCGCGGGCGGGTCGACACGGGTGGCGTCTCGGTGCTCTCGGGCGGCAAGGGTGGCGGCGCCAAGTTCATCAAGCCATGAAGGCCGGCTGCCTGGTTCTGGTGCTCATGCTTGTGCTGGTGGGCACAGCCCGGGCCCAGGATGCCACTGGCCTGAGCCGCCTGACCACGCGGGAGGATCTGCGCGGCTTCGAACCGGTCGGTCGGGTCGATATCGCGGGGGGCGGGTTCTGCACCGGCGCCCTCATCGCCGCCGATCTGGTGCTGACGGCGGCGCATTGCGTGGTCGATCCGGACGGAACCCCGGTTCCGGCAGACCGGATCAGCTTCCGGGCCGGTCTGGCCGATGGCCGGGCGCTGGTCGAGGCGCGGGGCGCGCGCACGGTCATTGATCCGGCCTATCGCCCGATCAGCCCGGCCCCGCCCGAGATGATCCGGCGCGACGTGGCCCTGATGCAGCTTTCCGACCCGATCCCCACGACGCAGATTCCCCCCTTTGCGGTCGCCTTGCCCGGACGGGGCGACAAGGTCAGTGTCGTGTCCTATGCCGACGGGCGGACCGAGGCGCTGGCCTGGCAGCCGGTCTGCAATGTGCTGGCGCGGCAGGACGGGCTGATCGCGGTGGATTGCGATGTGAGTTTCGGGTCGTCAGGCGCACCGGTTCTGGACCGCTCGGCCGGGTATCGGGCGAAGATCGTCTCGATCATCTCGGTCGGATCGACGTGGGACGGCAGGCGGGTGGCGGTGGGCATGGAACTGCCCGAGGTCGTGGCCGGCTTGAAGGCGGCCCTGCGGGCCGGGCGTGTCGCCAGCGAGGCCGCCCCGACCGAAGCCCCCGGGCGTCGAGTGGGCAAGAAGATCACTGTCGGCGAAAGCAGCGACACCGGGGCGCGCTTCGTGCGGCCGTGAGGGGTCTTGATTCCGGCGGCAGCGCATCCCAGATCAGTGGCATCCGGGTGCCATGACGGGCCCGGGAACCCTGCCTTGCCCCGGATGGGGAAGGCCCCTGACATCGCTTCCAGGAGGATGACAATGCGCAATCTCGATTTTGCTCCGCTGTATCGTGCCACCGTCGGTTTCGACCGGATCGCCGATCTGATGGACCGGGTCCTGTCCAGCGACGTGGCCCAGCCGACCTATCCCCCCTACAACATCGAAAAGACCGCCGAGGATGCCTATCGCATCTCGATCGCCGTGGCCGGTTTCGCTCCGGAAGAGCTGAGCGTCGAGGTCAAGGACGGCAACCTGCATGTCGCGGCCCGCAAGCTGGCCGAGGAAACCGACCGCAGCTATCTGCATCGCGGGATCGCCACCCGCGCCTTCGAGCGCCGTTTTGCCCTGGCCGACCATGTGCGCGTCTCCGGTGCCGTGCATGAGAACGGCATGCTGCATGTCGATCTGCTGCGCGAAGTGCCGGAGGCGATGAAGCCCCGCCGGATCGAGATCGCCCGTGCCAACGGCGCGACCCCGGTGATCGAGGCGAAGGCCGAGACGGTCAACTGAGCCCAGCGCCCCCGAAAAGGGAAAGGCGGCGCGTCCCTGCCGGGGCGCGCCGCTTCGCATTGGGGCCGCTCGTCGATGACTTCGTCACTCCTCGCTGGGGTGCGCGCGACGAGAAGACGAAGTCGCACGAGGAGTGGCCCGGGAGCGGCCCGGGCGATCAGTTCGCCGCCAGGCCTTGCGCCAGCCGCATCAGGTTGACCGCCTCGATCCGGTAGCCGAAGGGGTCTTCGCCGCGATTGTCGACCGCCAGGGCAATCGCCTCGTCCCAGCCCCAGTCGCCCAGATAGACCGAGCCTTGCAGCAGCTGGCCGAAGCCTGCGATGGCGGCGGCAAAGCGGGTTTCCGCCGTCGCGGCCTCGGCCCCGGTGATCGGGCGTTCGATCAGGGTCGAGGTCTCGGACCCCGGTGCCTTCCAGCGCAGGCGCAGGAAACCAAGCTCCTCCGCTGACCCCTCGGTTGCGTCGGAGGTGCCGTAGCGCAGGGGATCGTTCAGGATCGCGGCCGAGCCGGGGGCCGTCACCTCGTAGATCGCGGTGACCTGGGTTCCGGCGCCGATCTCGCCCGCGTCCACCTTGTCGTTGTTGAAATCCTCGCGCCGCAAGCTGCGGGTCTCATAGCCGATCAGCCGGTATTCGGCGACGGTGGCGGGGTTCCATTCGACCTGGATCTTCACGTCGTCGGCGATGGGAAAGAGCGCCCCGGTCAGCTGGTCCACCAGCACTTTCCGCGCTTCCGACAGCGTGTCGATATAGGCCGCCGTGCCGTTGCCGTTCTGCGCCAGCGCCTGCATCGTCCGGTCCTGGAAATTGCCGCGTCCGAAGCCGAGGACCGAGAGATAGGTCCCGGTCTCGCGCTTCTTGGCCACATAGGCCTCAAGCCCGTCGGGGTCGGAGATGCCGACGTTGAAATCGCCGTCGGTGGCCAGGAGGATGCGGGAAACCTCGCCGGCCTCCTTCATGCCTTCGGCCACCTGATAGGCGAGGTCCAGCCCGGCGCCCCCGGCGGTGGAGCCGCCTGCCGACAGGTTGTCGAGCGCCGCCACGATCGCGGCGCGGTCGGCGGCGGCGGTAGGCGGCAGCACGAGGCCCGCCGAACCGGCATAGGCGACGATGGCGACCTGATCCTCGGGGCGCAGGTCCGGCAGCATCAGCATGAGCGACTGCTTCAGCAGGTCCAGCCGGTCAGGCCCCTCCATCGAGCCGGAGGTGTCGATCAGGAACACGAGGTTCAGGGGCGGTCGGTCGGTGATCGCGGGCAGCGCGCCCTGGATGCCGATGCTGACCAGCCTTGTGGCGGGGTTCCAGGGCGTCTCCATCACCGAGACGGTGGTCGAGAAAGCGGTTTCCGGCGTCGGTGCCGGGTAGGCGTAGGGAAAATAGTTCACCATTTCCTCGATCCGCACCATCTCGGGCGCAGGCAGGATGCCGCGATTGAGGGTGGAGCGGATCAGCGACCACGAGGCCGTATCGACGTCGATCGAGAAGGTGGAAACCGGCTCTTCCGCCGTCACTTTCACCGGATTCGGGTCGGCGGTGGCATAGGTCTCGGTGTCGGGCAGGGTCGGTTGCACCAGGTCGGGCGCGAGGGCGGGCGCGATGGTGGCTGGCGCGGGGACATAGCCCAGCATTTCCGGCGCGGCCTCGCTGCGCAGGCGGGAGGCGCTTTCCGGGGCAGCGGGCAGGGCCAGTTCGGCCATCGGGGCGACGAGGGCGTCGGCCATCGGCTCGGCCTCGGCAATCCGGGTCCGGCTGTCGGCTTCGGCGTCGAGCGCCAGTTCGGCCAAGGGCTCGGCCGCGATCTTGGGCGCTGTCGCGGACGGGGTGTCGGGTGCCTCATACGAGGCCGGGCCGCTGCCGCCGGGCAGGCGCAGGTCGGCCACCGGCAGGATGACCGCGACGCCGATGAACAAGGCGGCGGCCGAGGTGGTGGCGGCCAGCGCGGGGCGGGAGGTAAGGAAGTTCAGCATGCGACGCACTCCGTTCAGGGGGGCCGCCCCTTGCGGGCGGTCGTCACTGGAACGGGCGGTGTCGGTCGATCCTTGGAGCCTGTCAAAATTATCCATCGCAAGCCGCATCGCGCGGGCCATTGCGTCGGCTTCAGGCGCGGGCGCGGATTTCAGCGCGGCGCGGAGGGCGTCGAGATCGTCGGTCATTTCGCGTCCTCCCTGGCCATGGCCCGCAGGCGTTTCTTCACTTCGCTCATCCGCCAGGCGATTGTGCCCTCGCTGACGCCAAGGACAACCCCGGCTTCGGCCTGGGTCATTTCCTCGCCCAGAACCAGCGCCACGGTGTCGCGGAGTTCGGGGGACAGCCGGGTCATCGCCTGGGCCAGCCAGTCATGTGCTTCGGCCTGGGTGGCGATTTCGTCCTGGCGGGCAAGCTCCCAGTCGCCCCAGCCAAGCGCCGCCCGCGCGCGGGTCTGCTGACGGCGGCGCAGGTCATGGGCGGCGTTGACGACGACGCGGTAAAGCCAGGTGGTGAACCGTGCCTCGCCGCGCCAGTTTCGCAGCTTGGCGGGGAGCGCTGCGCAGATGTCCTGCGCGAGATCCTCGGCCTCGGTCCGGCTGCCGGTCAGACGCCAGGCGAGGCCATGGATGCGGTCGTAATGGCGCCCGACCAGCGTTGCAAAGGCCGCGCGGTCGCCAGTGGCGGCGGCAGAGGCAAGCATCTCGTCGGGCGTATCCATCAGCATCACGTTATCTGGGACGCACGGACCGGGGCAATCCTTGGGCCGCGCCCGGAAATCCTTACCCCGGATGAAAACCCTGCCGGGATTGGAGTGACCCCCGGACCGGATGGTGGCCGGTCCGGGGGTTCTGAGCCTGATCCTGGGCGTGATCACTTGGGGAGAGGGATCAGAAGATCAGGCTGTCGTAGACCGCAAAGGCGGTGTTTGTGGCGGAGAGGCGGCTGGAAAGCCCCTCGTCGCGGGCATAGGCCACGATCGCATTGTAGGTGCGAGGACCGAACGTGCCGTCAATGGCGCCGGTGTAATAGCCCCATGCGCGCAGGTTGCGCTGGATCGCCCTGCGCTCGGCTACGGAATAGCTGTTGAAGGCCCTGGCCGCCGGGGTGGCGTGGATCGAGGTGCTGGGCTGGACATGGACCGGCGCGGGCTGCACATAGACAGGTGCGGGCTGGACATAGACCGGGGCGGGCGTCGCATGGTGGCCACGGTCGTAAAGCCGGGCCTTGCGGTTGTTCTTCAAGAGTTCGTCCACGATGATCGCCGTGGCGACCCCGGCGACGAAACCCTTCTCCTTGTCGTTCAGGGCAAGGGCCGGGGTGGCGGGGATCGCGGCGACCGAAGCGGCGGTCAGCGCGACGATGAGATTGCGCTTTGCGGTCATGACAATGGGCAGCATGTCGTTTCCTTTCCTGGCTCACCCGGAGCGGCCCGGGTCGATGCCATGGGTTATGGGCATCAGGGCCGCGCTAGGCAAAAGCGCCGGATTGTCAGGGAAAAACGCCCGGGTGCTATCGGATAACACCAGACATATCAGGAGTTTGCAGGTGGACTAGTGCCTGCCGAGACAGTCGCGCAACCGCCGCAGCCCTTCCTCCAGATGGGCCTGCGGTCCGCCACCGGCGCCGATCCGGATGTGGTCGGGCAGGCCATAGGCCGATCCGGGCAACAGAAAGGTCCGCCAGGGTGGGCCAAGGAGCGCCCTTGCCAGCGCCTCGCCGTCGATGCCCTGCACCCGCGCAAGGCCGATCAGCCCGGCCTCGGGTCGGTGCCACGAGAGGCGGGGTTCCGCCGCAACGAAAGCGTCAAGCCGGTCCAGGGTTGCTGCCCCCTCGGCCTTGGCGCGGGTCAGGGCGGCGGCCAGACGGTCGGGGCGCAGGGCGATTTCGGCGATATGTTCGCCAAGGGTATTCATGATCTCGGAGGCATTCTCGCGCAGGATCATCGCGTCGCGGATGACCCCTGCGTCTTGACAGATCATCCAGCCGGTGCGCAGGCCCTGCAGCCCCAGCGCCTTGGAGACCGAGCCGGTGGTGATGCCGAAGGGCGTCAGGCCCGCGATGGAGGGCGGTCTGGGCCCGGCCCATTCGAGGCCGGCATAGACCTCGTCCACGACCAGCCAGATGCCGTGCCGGTCGGCCAAGGCGGCAAGGGCGCGCAGCTCGGCCTCGGGGATCAGGCGGCCGGTCGGGTTGTTGGGGTTGGTCAGGAAGATCATCCGGCTGCGCGGGGTGATCGCGCGGGCGATGGCGTCGGGGTCGAGGTGCCAGCCCTGCGCCGCGTCGCGGCGCACCTCGACCAGTCGCGCGCCGATGGCCTTTGCCATCACCCCCGCCTGCGGCCAGCCGGGGGTTTCGGTGATGATCTCGTCGCCCGCGGTCAGGAGTTGGCGGAAGAGCAGGTAGTTCGCCTCGGCCGCCCCTGCGGTGATCAGCACGCTCTCTGGCGGCAGGTCCAGCCCCGCCTGCTCCAGCACCCTCTGGCGCAGGGCGGGCAGGCCAAGGAAGCTTTTCCCGTTCCAGTCAAGCGACAGGTCGGGGTCGAGGTCGGGCAGGAAATCCCCGAGCGTCGGAGACCGGGCCAGCGAGAAGCCGATGAAGCATTCCGGTGGGTCCTGCGCGGTGGTTTCCAGCAGGTAGTCGAACAGCTTGTGACTGGTGACCTTCATCGGCCGAACCGGGCGCGCCGGACTTTTCGAAAAGTCCGGCCCGGAGCCTTCAAAGGCTCCGAGCCGATTTCTTCGAAGAAATCGGCCCCGCTCACCGGACGTCGCGCCCCTGATTGAGGATGATGATATTGCCCGACGACACATCCCCGGCGGGCGAGATCAGGAAGCCCACCCAGGCGGCGATTTCGTCCGGCTGCATCGCCCGGCCGTGCGGCATCGCACTGATGGCCCTTGCCAGCACGTCCTCGGTCAGAACGTTGAACAGCGGCGTTTCGGTCATCGCCGGGGCAATCGAGTTCACCGCGATCTTCGCGCGCGCATAGCGGCGGGCAAGGTCCTTGGTCAGCGTGTCCATCGCCGCCTTCGAGGCCCGGTAGTGCGGCGGGTCGAAGACGTCGAAGTTGTAGGCGCCGTTCGACGAGATGTTGACGATCTTGCGCACCCCCGGCCGCCCCGCCATCGCCTTCACCGCCCCCTGGCAGCAATGGAAGGCCGAGGAGAAGTTGATCGCCATCTGCCGGTCGAGCTCACTGGCCGGAATTTCCGGGAAGTCCGACATGAAGCAGGTCCCGGCGTTGTTCACCAGCGCGTCCACGCCCCCGAACCGTGCCACAAGCCGGTCGAAGAGGTCGGCAATCGCCTCTGCGTCCGTCAGGTCCACGGCTTCGGGGGTGAAGTCGTCACGGTCGGCGGCCATGGCGAGCAGCGCAGCGCCGTCGATGTCGACGCCCACGACGTGCAGCCCGTCAGACAGCAGCCGGTCGACGAAGGCGCGCCCCAATCCCCCCGCAGCCCCGGTGACGACGGCAACCCGTTCCACTGTCATGACTCCCCCCGATTTCAGGCCAGCCTAGGCTGCAGCGCGCAGGGGTTCAATCCTTCATGACCGGCCGCCCGGCCTCCAGATGTCGCTGGCCCCAGTCCCCCACCGCCTGCAGGATCGGCCCAAGCGTGCGGCCATAATCGGTCAGGCTGTAGTCCACCCGGGGAGGCACGGTGCGGTGGTCGTGGCGGTGGACCACGCCAACCGCGACCAGCTCCTTCAACTGCCGGATCAGCACACGTTCCGAAATCCAGGGCATCTCGCGCAGAAGCTCGGACAGCCGCATGGTCCGGCCCTGCAGGCGGAACAGAATCCCGGCCTTCCACTTGCCGCCGACGATGCCGATGGCAGTCTGCACGGGGCAAGGGGTCATGGTGCGCCTTTAGCTGACAAAAGTGACAGTACTGGACCAATTGGCAACATAGGTGAGACCCTCCGGCAAGGGCAACAGGAAAGGGCAGGACATGGCACGCGTGGCGCTGGTGACGGGGGTGGGCAAGGAAACGGGACTTGGCTTCGCGGTGGCCGAGGCCTTGGCCCGGCGCGGCGACCGGGTCTGGGTCGCGGCCCGGACCGAGGCGCAGGCCCGGGCGATGGTGACGGCGATCGGCGGCGACACTGTCGCGGTAGCGCTGGACCTGACCGATGCCGATGCCATAGCGGCGCTGGCGGCGCGGATCGGCGCGGAAGGGCGCCTTGATGTCCTGGTCAACAATGCCGCCGCCAGCGCGCCCTGGGGCGAGACGGCGGCCGGGGCCGACCTTGCGGCGGCGCGGGGCGTGCTGGAGGTGACGCTGATGGGCTCATGGGCCATGGCGCAGGCCTTCCTGCCGCTCTTGCGCCAGTCGCCTGCCGGGCGGCTGGTCAATGTCTCCTCCGGCGCGGGCTCGCATGGCGACACGGTCTTCGGCCTGACCACCGGCAATGCGATGGGGACGAGCTATGCCGTCGCCAAGGCCGCGCTGAACGCGCTGACGGTGAAACTCGCACGGGAGGAGACCTCGGCCGTCAAGATCAACGCTGTCTGCCCCGGCTTCACCGCGACCTTCCCCGGCGGGGCCGCGATGGGCGCGCGGCCTGTGGCGGATGGCGCGGCCAGCATCCTCTGGGCCGCCGACCTGGGCGAGGACGGGCCGACCGGCGGCTTCTTTCGCGACGGCCAGCCCCTGCCCTGGTAACCTAAGGCGCCTTCGGCAACGCGTCGAAATCGGTCGAGGAGTGGCGCTCGGGCAGCTTCTCCCAATCCTCGCCCCAGGAGCGGTTGACCTTCCGTCCCCGGATCACCGCGGGTCGCGCGTCGATGCGCTGTGCCCAGGCCAGGACGTGGGTGTAGCTTTCCACGTCCAGGAATTCGGCGGCGTTGTAGGCGCGTCCCAGAACCAGGTTCCCGTACCAGGCATGGATCGCCATGTCGGCCAGTGAATACTCCCCGGCCATCCACTCATGCTTGGCCAGATGCTGGTCCAGCACGTCAAGCTGGCGCTTGGTTTCCATCGCGTAGCGGTTGATCGGGTATTCCTGCTTGGTCGGCGCATAGGCGTAGAAATGGCCAAAGCCGCCGCCGACGAAGGGGGCGGACCCCATCTGCCAGAAGAGCCAGCTGAACATCTCGGTCCGCTGGGCCGGGTCCTTCGGAATGAAGGCGCCGCCGAACTTTTCGGCGAGGTAGAGCATGATCGAGGCGCTCTCGAACACCCGTTGCGGCGGGGTGGCGGAATGGTCCATCAGCGCCGGGATCTTGGAGTTCGGGTTCACCTCCACGAAGCCCGAGCCGAACTGGTCGCCCTTGCCGATGTCGATCAGCCAGGCGTCGTATTCGGCGTCATGGCCGGCTTGCAGCAACTCCTCCAGAAGGATCGTGACCTTGACCCCGTTCGGCGTGGCCAGCGAGTAGAGCTGCAACGGGTGCTGGCCAACTGGCAGCACCTTGTCATGCGTCGGACCGGCGATAGGGCGGTTGATCGAGGCGAAGGTGCCGCCCGAGGGCTGCTCCCATTTCCAGACCTTCGGCGGGGTGTAGTCGTTCGACATCGGATGCCCTTGATGTGCAGCTTTGACGCGAAGCTAGAGCATTGTGCTGTGGCCTGCCAGTGTGCCGGGCTGCGCCGGGGGCCTGCGAAAATGCACAGGGGGCGGCCCGCATGTTACCGGTGCGGCCGCCCCCTGCCTTGTTCCCCTGGCCGGTCAGATCGAGAGGCAGACGTATTTCAGTTCCATGTAGTCGTCCAGCCCATGGCGGCTGCCTTCGCGGCCAAGGCCCGACTGCTTGACCCCGCCGAAGGGCGCCATCTCGTTCGAGATCAGGCCGGTGTTGACGCCGACCATGCCGTATTCCAGCGCCTCTTGCACCCGGGTGATGCGGCCGATGTCGCGGGCGTAGAAGTAGGAGGCGAGGCCGAAGATCGTGTCATTCGCGCGGGCGATGACCTCTTCCTCGGTGTCGAACTTGAAGAGCGGCGCGAGCGGGCCGAAGGTTTCCTCTTGCGCGACCTTCATGTCGGGTTGCACGCCGGTCACGACGGTCGGCTGGAAGAAGGTCCCGCCAAGCTCGTGCCGCTTGCCGCCGGTGACGACCTTGCCGCCGCCGGCCAGCACGTCCTGGATATGTTCCTCGACCTTCTCGACCGCCGCCTCGTTGATCAGCGGGCCAGTGGTGACGCCGGGCTTCAGCCCGTCGCCGATGGCGAGCTTCTCGACCGCCGCCGCGAGCTTGGCGGCGAAGGCGTCGTAGACCCCGGCCTGCACATAGATCCGGTTGGCGCAGACGCAGGTCTGGCCGTTGTTGCGGAACTTGGAGATCATCGCGCCTTCCACCGCGGCATCCAGATCGGCGTCGTCGAAGACGATGAAGGGGGCGTTGCCGCCCAGCTCCATCGAGCATTTCAGGATCTGGTCGGCGGCCTGTTTCAAGAGGATGCGGCCCACCTCGGTCGATCCGGTGAAGGTCAGCTTCCGGATCAGCGGGTTTTCGCAGAATTCCTTGCCGATGTCCGAGGACCGTTTCGAGGTGATGACCGAGAAAAGGCCCGCCGGAACCCCGGCGCGTTCGGCCAGCACCGCCAGCGCCAGCGCCGAAAGCGGCGTCTCGGCCGCCGGGCGCGCGACGAAGCCGCAGCCCGCAGCCAGCGCCGGGGCGACCTTGCGGGCGATCATCGCGTTCGGAAAGTTCCAGGGCGTGATCGAGGCGGCCACGCCGATGGGCTGTTTCAGCACATGGATGCGTTTGTCGCGCTGGTGGCCGGGGATGATGTCGCCGTAGGTGCGCTTGGCCTCTTCCCCGTAGAATTCGATGTAGGAGGCGCCATAGGCGATCTCGCCCTTGGCCTCGGCCAGGGGCTTGCCCATCTCGGCGGTCAGGATCGTGCCAAGGTCGTCCTGGTTCGCCATGCAGAGGTCGAACCAGCGGCGCAGCACCTGCGCGCGTTCCTTGGCGGTGCGGCCCGCCCATTCGCGATGCGCGGTATGGGCGGCCTTGATCGCGCGGGCGGTCTCGGCCCGGCCAAGGTTCGGCAGCTCGCAGATCACGTCGCCACGGGCGGGGTTGGTGACCGAAAACGTGGTGCCATCGTCTGCCGCAACCCATTCCCCGGCCACATAGGCCTTGGTCACAAGAAGAGAGGGGTCTTTCAGAAGCGATGCGAGGTCGGTGACGGAATCGAGCATGGGTGGGCCCTCCTGATGCTTTGGCAGACAGGTGCCACGCCGGGCAGGGTATGTCCAGTTCCACAGCCGGTTTCAGGCCAAGGTTTGATCAAACTTCCTGCGGGCTGGACTGACGCGCCGGAGTTTTCGAAAACTCCGGCCCGGAGCCTTCAAAGGCTCCGGTGCGATTTCTTCGAAGAAATCGCGCCCTCAGCCGTTGGCGTGCATCCGCTCGATATAGGCGCGCATTTCCTCGGCCTCCTGGCGGGCATCACGCAGGCCCTCCATCGCGGCCTTCAGTTCGGCCTCGGTCTGGCTGATATGGTTCATCAACTCGGCCTCGCGTTGCTCCATGTAGGCCAGAGCCTGATCGCGCAACTCCTCGGCTTCGTGCAGAGACTGGGCCAGCTTGTCCATCTCGGCCATGTCGCCGCCCTTGATCCGCGTGAAGCGGTGCAAGAGCCAGTGCGTGAACCATCCCATCGCGAAGGCGACAAGCAGGATGATGGCGGTGGCGATGACGAATTCGGTGCGGTTCATTGGCTGTCCCCGGCCTCAAGGTCTTCGGGCCGCGGCAAGGGTCGTATCGTCTTTTCGGTCGGAGCGACAGAGGGGCTGGTGTCGTTCGAGAAATCCGGGCCCCCGACAGGGGCCGCGGCGGATGCGGCCGGCGGGGAGGGCGGGGTTTCCGCCTCACCGCCATCGGCAGCGGCGGCAGGCTCGGCCAGCGCTGCGGTCCGTGCGGGGGGCGGGGCGGCCCCCGGCTCGGTTGGCCCGGGTTCGGTGGCCTCGGGTTCGGTTGCCTCGGGTGCGGGCTGGGGATCGGCCGCGGTTTCTGCCCCGGGCTCTGGCTGCGCGTCGGGCGTTCCCGGCAGGCCCTTCAGCACGAATTCGATGCGCCTGTTCGCCTCGCGCCCCTCTTCGGTGGCGTTGTCGGCGATCGGCGTGGATTCGCCATAGCCCACAGCCGTCATCCCGGATATGTCCACCCGCCGGCCTTGCAGGGCCAGAAGGACCGCCTCGGCCCGGGCCTGGCTGAGCGACTTGTTGCCGCCCTCCGACCCCTGGCTATCGGTATGGCCGCCGATTTCAAGTTGCATCGGCGGGCAGGCGGTGAGGATGCCGGCCAGTTCGTCCAGCACGGGGCGCGCATTTGCGGCCAGTTCCGCCGAGGCCGGGGTGAAGGTGATCTTGGTCCTTGCGATGACCGCGTTCACATTCGCCGCACATTCCTCTGGCGTGGGCAGCGAGGCGATGGGGTCCAGCGCCTCATCATAGCGGACGTTGACCCGGAAGGTCTGGCCCTGGCCCAGCTTGCCCGACAGGATCTGCGTGATCTTGCCGCGCGTGTCCGGCGAGCCGGTGACGCCGGTCACCTCGACCGTATCGGCCCGGACAAGCAGCGAGCCGTGCTCGACTTCGGCCAGCGCCTCAAGCCCCGCCAGGACCCGGATCGGCCAGCCATCGGGCAGGGTTTCATCGACCCGCGTCGCGGTGCGCACGCTGGCCCCTTCGAAGGCCGCGCGGGCGAAGGCGTCGACCGCCTGGCGCTGCAATTCGTCGGTCAGGCGGCCCCGCAGGTCGAGCCGACCCGTCTCGGTCAGCGTCGCGGTGAACTCGGCCGGGCCCTGTGTCGCCGTCTCGGCCTTTTCCAGCGTCGAGGTCAGCGAGAAGGCGTCGGGCAGCCCGGTTTCCAGTTCGCCCACCACCTTGTCGAAGGTTGCCTGCGCCACGTCGCTGCCGGCCAGCAGCGTCACGTCGGCATCGGAAAAGGTGATCGAGCCCGAGCCGAGTTCCTTGACCGAACGGATCGCCAGCACCACGGCCTCGGCCCAGCGCGGGGTGGGTGTTCCAAGGCCGATCCGGCAGGTGGGTGTGCCCGTCACACCTGCGGCGGCTGCGGCGGCAAGGATCTGGCGCTGCGCCCGTTCGGTGTCGGCCGAACAACTGTCGAAACGCGCGCCTTCGGCATCCACCACGAAACGCATGGTGAAAGGCGTGATGACCGGACGGGGGGCCGAGATGTTCAGCACCAGCCGCACATCCGGCGTGGCGAGCGCGCGCAACTCGGCCTCAAGGCGCCGCTTTTCGGCGGCGCTGTCGGAGATTGCCGTGACCTCGACCCGGTCGGCAAGGACGGAGACCTTGGAGCGGGGCAGGCGTTTCAGCGCCTCAAGCCCGAGGGCCAGCGCCCCGCCCCAGGTTTCGGGCGCCGGGTAGTCGGCCAGTTCCAGCATGTTCGTCGGCTCGATCCCGGGGGTCAGCGCCCCGGCCGCTTCGGCAAGGGCCGTTTCGGACAGGCTGTCTTCACCCGGGTTTTCGGGCATCAGTCCGAAGAGCTGGATGCCGTCTTCGGTCCGCAGCATCTGCACCGAGAAATCCGGCGCCTTGATCGCGGCGGTCGGCGTGACCTCCAGCCCGTCGCGGATCCGGGAATTGTCGACCAGCGCGCCCACCATGTTCACGGCGCGGAAGCGCGCGGCCTCGTTCGGGGCGGTTCCGCCGAGATGCACCTGCAAGCCGTCGGTGCTGACGGTGATCCAGTCGATCTTCTGCTCGGCCAGCCGGGTGCCGACGACCTTTGCGGTGCGCGCCTCGATCACCAGCGCGGCGGCATAGGCGACGCCAACCATCAGGGTGGCGGCCAGAAGAAAGGCCAGCAGGGCAAGCGTGGTTGCGGACAGGTGTCGGATCATCTGGGGCAAGGCGGGTTCCGGTCGACTCGGCGCAGGGCTGGCGCCAAGGGCTTCCTAGGCCTTCGCCGCCCCGGGTTCAACCAAGCCAGGCGGCGGCGGCAAGAAACGGCACAGGGATCAGCCCCGCATCGCGGTTCGAGCGGAAGACCTTCAGGCAGGAGGCGGGATCATCGAGGTCAAGCCCGCGCATCTGCCACTGGATATGCCAGCCCATGGCCCAGACGCCCCCCAGCGCGACGACAAGGGCAAGGACCCGGGCCTCCTGCGCGTGGGCAAGGATCACTGCAGCGGCAAAGAGAAGCAGCGTCACGACGAAGAAGGCCCAGAGCCAGGCCCGGCTGCGGTTGCCGAAGAGCCGTGCGGTGGATCTGACGCCGATCAGCGCGTCGTCCTCGCGGTCCTGATGGGCGTAGATCGTGTCGTAGTAAAGCGTCCAGGCGATGCCGGCGGCGTAAAGCAGGATGGCGGCGGCGGGCACCTCGCCGGCATGGGCCGCCCAGGCCAGAAGCGCGCCCCAGTTGAAGGCCAGCCCCAGAAAGACCTGCGGCCACCAGGTGAAGCGTTTGGCGAAGGGGTAGATCGCCACGAGGGCGAGGCTGGCGATACCAAGCCCCACGGCCAGCCAGTTGTAGGTGAAGAGGATCCCGGCCGCGAGCAGGGCCTGCGCCACCATCCAGACCAGCGCGCCCTTTACCGTGACCTGGCCCGAGGGGATCGGGCGGCTGCGGGTGCGCGTCACGGCGGCGTCGAAGTCGCGGTCGGTGATGTCGTTCCAGGTGCAGCCCGCCCCGCGCATCAGGAAGGCCCCCGCGGCACAGGAGACGACCAGCCACAGGTCCCAGCCGCGGAAGCCCGTGGCCCCCCCGGCCAGCGCGATGGCCCAGAGGCAGGGGATCAGCAAGAGCCAGGTGCCCACCGGCCGGTCGGCGCGGCTGAGGCGCAGGTAGGGCCGGGTGGCGGGCGGGGCGAAGCGGTCCACCCAGTTGTCCGGCGGTGCATCGGCGACCATGCCCGCAGGTTCGGCCTCTGGCATTTGCGGCGGTTGGGTCATAGGGTCGCGCTCATGTCGGATGTCAGGCTTCATGTAGACCACCCGCTGGCAGAGGGGCAAGCCGTGCCCCTGTCGCAGGATCAGGCGCATTACCTTGTCGGGGTCATGCGGCTGGGGCCGGGCGCGCCGGTCCATCTGTTCAACGGGCGCGACGGGGAATGGCGGGCGGTGCTGGAAGCGGCGGGAAAGCGCGGGGCGGTTGCGCGTTGCGAGGGGCAGACGCGGCCCCTGGCGTTGCCGCCCGACCTGTGGCTGATCTTCGCGCCGATCAAGAAGGCGCGGACCGATTTCATCGTGGAAAAGGCGGTGGAGCTGGGCGCGCGCCGCATCCTGCCCGTCCAGACCCGCCACACCAATTCCGAACGCATCCGGCAGGACCGCCTGCAGATCCACGCCCTCGAGGCCGCTGAACAATGCGGCGCGACCTATGTGCCGGAAGTCGCCGACCTTGCGCCGCTGGAGCGCGTGCTTGGCGGCTGGCCCGAGGGCCGGCGGCTCTACTGGTGCGACGAGAAGTCCGCCGGCCAGCCTGCGGTGATCGCCCCCGCAACCGGCCCCGCCGCCGTCCTGATCGGCCCCGAGGGCGGGTTTTCGGCCGAGGAAGCGCAGCGCCTGCGCGCCCGGCCTGACACGGTGGCCCTCTCGCTTGGTCCCCGCATCCTGCGGGCCGACACTGCCGCCGTGGCGGCCCTGGCCCTCTGGCAGGCGGCCTGCGGGGACTGGCGATGAGCTTCGTGCGGCCAGAGCTTGCCGCAACCCTGGCCCGCTGGCGCGAGGTGATCGCCGCCCTTGGCCTGACCGCGCTTGGGGTCTGGCTTGCCTGGCAGGGTGGTTACCTGCTTCTGCCGATTGGCCTTGCCACGGTCGGGCTGGGGATCGCCTGGGCGGTCCTGTCTGTGCGGCGTCTGCGCTTCCAGCAGTCGGGCGAGGCGCCGGGCATCGTCCGTGTGACCGAGGCGCAGATCGCCTACATGGGGCCCCGCATCGGCGGCTTCATCGGTCTGCCGGAGCTTGCCGAGATCCGGCTGCTGACCCTGCGCGGGCGTCGCGCCTGGAAGCTTCGGCAGGGTGACGGGCAGGTCCTGTTCATTCCGGTCGAGGCCGAGGGGGCAGAGGCCCTTTTCGATGCCTTCGCCGCGCTGCCGGGGATGGACATGGCGGCCCTTGTGGCCGCCTTGGGAACCGACGCGGCCACCGACAGCAAGGTCGTGGCGCTGGACGGGGCCGACCGGCAGATCTGGGCCCGCAAGGGCAGTGGCGTTGTCGTCCGTTAGACCGCCCAAGATTTTTCGCCGAAAAATCTTGGGTCCCCCGGTCGCAGGGCGGGGCGAGGGTGCTGGGCGCTGCGGATTTTTCGTCGAAAAATCCGGGACCCTGCGGGGCGGGTTTCGACGCCCCCTTGACTTGGCCTGTCGCCCTTGACACCTCTTGGCGCCCGGCCACCTGATGCCGGTGACGTCCCACCAGCCCGGAGCCTAACCCATGTCGATCCCCCAGTCCGGCGGCGGACCCATCGAAAGCTTCGACCAGCTCGCCGCCTATATGGAAGCCGGCTGCAAGCCGAAATCCGACTGGCGCATCGGGGCCGAGCACGAGAAATTCGGCTGGCTGATCGACACACGCCAGCCCTTGCCCTATGAGGGGGCGCGGTCGATCTCGGCGATCTTCGACGGTCTCGCGGCGCGCTACGGCTGGGAACCGGTGCGCGAGGGGGCGAATGTGATCGGCCTGACCCGGGGCGGTGCCAACATCAGTCTGGAACCCGGCGGGCAGTTCGAACTGTCCGGCGCGCCCTTCGCCTCGACCGTCGAGGTGGCGGCGGAATTGCAGACCCATCTGGATGAGGTGCGCAGCATCGCCGAGCCGATGGGTGTGCGCTTCATGGGGATCGGCGCGCCGCCCGAATGGCGGCACGAGGACATGCCGGTGATGCCCAAGGGCCGCTATCGGCTCATGACCGACTACATGGGTCGGGTCGGCACGCATGGCACGCAGATGATGTACCGCACGGCCACGGTGCAGGTGAACCTCGACTATTCCAGCGAGGCCGACATGGTGCAGAAGCTGCGCGTCGCGCTGGCCTTGCAGCCGGTGGCGACGGCGCTGTTCGCCTCGTCGCCCTTCTTCGAGGGGCGGCCCAATGGCCACCGCAGCTGGCGCAGCCGGATCTGGCGGGGGCTGGACGACAGCCGCACCGGGATGCTTCCCTTCGCCTTCGAGCCGGGCATGGGGTTCCAGAGATACGTCGACTGGGTGCTCGATGTGCCGATGTATTTCGTCTATCGCGACGGGCGCTACATCAACGCGCTGGGACAAAGCTTCCGCGATTTCCTGAAGGGCGAGCTGCCCGCCCTGCCGGGCGAAAAGCCCACCCTGTCGGACTGGGCCGACCACATGACCACGGTCTTTCCCGAGGCGCGGGTGAAGAAATACATCGAGATGCGCGGGGCCGATTGCGGCGATCAGGCGCATATCGTGGCGCTGCCGGCCTTCTGGGTCGGCCTGATGTATGACCAGACGGCGCTGGATGCCGCCTGGGACCTGGTGAAGGGCTTCGATGCCGAGACGCGCGAGGGGTTGCGGGTCGCGGCCTCGGTCTCGGCGCTGGCGGGCGAGGCAGGAGGCGTGAAGCTTATGGACCTCGCGCGGGCGGCCGTTGGCCTCAGCCATGCGGGGCTGGCCGCGCGGGGCCGGGGTGAAGAGGCGCAGCTTCAGCCCCTGGCCGAAAGCCTGAAGACTGGAAAGGTGCAGGCCGACCGCTGGCTGGAGCGCCATGAGGGCGAGTGGAGCGGAAGCCTGGCGCCGCTCTACGAGGCCGCGTCGCTGTAGCTGCCCCCGGGGCGCTCATCCCTTCCTGACGGTCGGTCTTCGCCGTGACGGCGATGAGCGACCGCAGGGATGCGAAGAGCCTTCCCCGGCCTATTCGCCTTCGGGCATTGCGCCGCCTTCGTCCTCGCTTGCGGGCCAGCCGGCCCCGGTCAGGGTGCCCGCCGTCCACAACAGCGCCTGCACGCAGCGGTCGGCCCCGGTCGCGTTGCAGTTGGTGCCATGCTGCGCCAGCAGAAGCACCGGACCGTCGAAATCGACCACGGTCCAGCCATAGGCCATGTGATCGAAGCGCTGCCCTTCGATCAGGATCGTAAGGGTCGAGCCGCCGCTTCCGCCCCAGGCGCTGGCCATCGTCGAACAGGCAAGGCCGTTCCAGTCGATGATCGTTTCGGCCTCGCCGTCGCCGGTCAGATCGACAGACTGGACCGTTTCCGGAGCCACCTCGATCACGCCGTTCTCGAACGAGGCGCAGATCGTGCGGGCCTCGGCAATGACCTCTTCGGTGGTCGCGGCCGCGGCTGGCAACGCAAGACCTGCGATCAGGGCAATCGAAAGGAGGGTACGGGTCATGCGGGTTCTCCGGTGTTCGAGGGTCTTTTCTTGCCGATCTTCGGTTCGGTGCCCGCCTTGATCCGCCTCAGGTTCTCGGAATGCCGCAGGTAGACCAGGATGGTCAGAAGGAAGACCAGGATCAGCATGCGCCCCTCGCCGAACCAGAAGAGCCAGAGCGATGCGCTTGCCGCCGACACCAGCGCGCCGATGGAGGAGGTACGGGTCAGCAGCGCCGCAAGAAGCCAGGTGCCGCAGACCGCAAGGCCGACCTGCCAGGCCAGGGCCAGCAGGATGCCAAGGAAGGTCGCCACCCCCTTGCCGCCCTTGAACCCCAGCCAGACCGGGAAGAGATGCCCGAGGAAGGCCGCGAGCCCCGCCAGCTGCGCCGCATCCTCGCCAAGGCTGGCGCGGGCAATCAGCACCGCAATGCCCCCCTTTGCGGCATCCAGGAGCAGCGTGGCCAGCGCCGCCCCCTTGTTCCCGGTGCGCAGGACGTTCGTCGCGCCGATGTTGCCCGAGCCGATCTGGCGCAGATCGCCCAGCCCCAGCGCGCGGGTGATGACGATGCCGAAGGGGATCGAGCCCAGAAGATAGGCCAGAAGGGCCGTCAGCAACAAAAGCGCTTGGGAAGTGATGATCTCGGGCATGGCTCAGTCTTCCGCGGCAAAGACCTGTGTCCCGGCGACCCAGGTTCCCAGCACCTTACCTTCCATCCGGGCGCCGTCAAACGGGGTGTTCTTCGACTTGGACCGCAGCTTGAAGCGGTCGAGCAGGAAGGGCGCGTCGGGGTCGAACAGGACCAGATCGGCTGGCGCTCCGGCATCCATGCGACCTTGCGGCAGGCCGAGGCGTGCGGCCGGGTTCAGGGCCATGGCGCGGAAGAGGGCGGGAAGCGTCAGGTGCCCGGCGTGGTAAAGCCGCATGGCGGCGGGCAGGAAGGTTTCCAGCGCCACCGCGCCGGGGGCGGCCTCTTCAAAGGGCAGGCGCTTTGATTCCTCGTCGGCGGGGGTGTGCATGGAGCTGATGATGTCGATCGAGCCGTCCGCTACCGCCGCCACCATCGCCAGCCGGTCCTGTTCGGATCGCAACGGGGGCGTGACCTTGAAGAAGGTCCGGTAGTCGCCGACGTCGAATTCGTTCAGCGTCAGATGGTGGATCGAGGTGCCTGCGGTCACGTCCAGCCCGGCGGCCTTGGCCCGCACCAGTGCAGGCAGGCTTTTCGCCGTGGTGATCTGGTCGGCGTGGTAGCGCACGCCCGTCATCTCGACGAGGGCGAGGTCACGCTCCAGTCCCATCCGCTCGGCCATGGGCGAGACGGCGGGAATGCCGCGCAGGCTGGCGAACTTGCCCGAGGTGGCAGAGGCACCGGCGGAAAGGCCGGGGTCCTGCGGGTGGCCGACGACCAGCGCGCCCAGGGATTTCGCATAGGCCATGGCGCGGGTCAGGGCCTTGGCCTCGGTCGAGACGTGGAAGACGTCGGTAAAGGCGATGGCGCCCGCGTCGCGCAGAAAGCCGATCTCGGTCATTTCGCGCCCCTCGCGCCCCTTGGTCAGCGCGGCCATGTGGCGGATGCGGACCGGGGCCTCGGCGGCGCGGCGGGTGACGAATTCCAGCGTCTCGGGCGTGTCGATGGCGGGCAGGGTGTCAGGCCGGGCGATGACCGTGGTCACGCCCCCCGCCGCCGCCGCAAGGCCCGCCGAGCGGAAGCTTTCGCGGTGCCTTTCCCCTGGCTCACCGATCTTGACGCCCAGATCGACGATCCCGGGCGCGAGGCACTTGCCGCCGCAATCGATGACCTGCGCGCCTTTGGGTGCGGTGCCGTCGCGGGCAAGGATCTTCCCGCCCTTGACCGTCAGGCTGCCGGTGGCATCGGTCCCGGCCTCGGGGTCGATCAGGCGGGCGTTGTGAAAATGCAGCGTCGTCATGCGGTTCCCGTCTGGATCTGCCGGATCAGTCGCATCACCGCCTCGCCATCGCGGATCAGCTCGAATCCGGTTCGGGTATGCGTCTTGTCGCCGTCGCTGTCTACCTGCACCTCGGTGGCGAAGCGGATCGAGGCCTCGGGGCCCGGCAGGAAGTCCACGACCGTATCAGGGCGGATCGGCCAGGAGCGCAACAGGCGTTCGCGCCCGTCGATGGCGATCAGCGCCCGCCGGTCAGTCAGCGCGTAACGGGTGCGCGCGCGGGTGCGGGCATCGGCAAGATAATGCCCGAAGACACCATAGAGCCCGACGGCAACGAATGGGAGGCCGAAGAGCGGAAAGAGGATGAGGAAGGCCTTCAGGAACCCCTCGGCGTTGCGCCACTGGCCGGACCAGAGGCCCCATCCGGCCCCGGCGGTCCAGAACAGCGCGAAACCGAGGATGAAAAGGCTGAAGACCGAAGTGGCGATCGCGCGGTTGGTGAACCGGATGCCGGTGATCGGCGCCCCGGTCCAGAGGAGCCGCTCGCCGGGGTCGAGGAAATCCTCCCAGCTTTCGCTCATCGCGCGCCCCGACGACCGCTTGCCGCCAGAAGGCGCTCGGCCGCAGCGGCGGCATCGGCCTGGTATTTGATCAGGTGCTTGTCGCCGGAAAGCGTCACCACCTGCACCGCGCCAAGGAAGGGGCGCGCGGTCTGGATCTGCGCCAGCGGGATCGCCCGGCCGCCGGGGCCGAGAAGGCGGCGGTCGGTCAGGCGCCAGGTCTCGGTCAGCGCTTCGGAGGCGAGGTAGGCCGCGCGTGCGCCGATGGCGATGGCGGCCCCGACCGGCCCTGCGACGGGGTAGGGATTGCCCTGCCACAAAAGGACCACCCCCGCCGCCACGCCCAGGATCACGGCCAGGATCAGGTGCCCCTGCCAATAGGCGCGGGCATTGGCGCGGAACTCCGCGACGACCTTCTCGCCGTCCAGAAGCGGGGTGGCGTGGCCGAGAATGGGGTCGGGTTCGATGCGGGCCATCAGGCGATCCAGATGATGAGGGCGGTGAAAAGCGCAAGGAAAACAAGGACCGCAGCTGCCACCATGCCGCCGATCCGGGCGTCGGACTTTGGGGACTTGCGGTCAGTCATTCTTGGCCCCCGGTGACCGCTCATCGTCGCATTTCATGCGCTCTTCGCGGGGGTGCGGTCCGACGAGGGTCGCAGACCCCGAGGAGGTGGGCGACGGGATCACGCCATCATCCCCACGATCTTCCGCCCCCGCTCGGCCCGCAGGTTCCGGGCCAGAAGGTCCATGCAGGCCATGCGGACGGCCACCCCCATCTCGACCTGGTCCTGGATCACGGACCGGTTGATGTCGTCGGCGAGGTCGCCGTCGATCTCCACCCCCCGGTTCATCGGGCCGGGGTGCATGACGATGGCATCGGGGGCGGCGTGGGAAAGCTTTTCCGCATCAAGGCCATAGCGGTGGTAGTACTCCCGCTCGGACGGGATGAAGCCGCCGTCCATCCGTTCCTTCTGCAGCCGCAGCATCATCACCACATCGGCGCCCTTCAGCCCCTCGCCCATGTCGTCGAAAAGCTCGCAGCCGAAGTCCTCGACGCCTGCGGGCATCAGGGTGGGCGGCGCGATCAGGCGGAGGCGGTTCTCCATTTTTCCCAGCAAGATCAGGTTGCTGCGGGCAACCCGGCTGTGGGCGATGTCGCCGCAGATGGCAATCGTCAGGCGCTGGAGCCGGCCCTTGGCGCGGCGGATCGTCAGCGCGTCCAGAAGCGCCTGGGTGGGATGTTCGTGCCGTCCGTCGCCCGCGTTCAGGACCGCGCAATCCACCTTCTGCGCCAAGAGGTTGACGGCTCCGGAAGCCCCGTGCCGCACGACCAGCAGGTCGGGGTGCATGGCGTTCAGCGTCATCGCGGTGTCGATCAGGGTTTCGCCCTTCTTCACGCTGGAATTCGCCACCGACATGTTCATCACATCGGCCCCGAGCCGCTTGCCTGCGAGTTCGAAGCTGGACTGTGTTCTTGTTGAATTCTCGAAGAAAAGATTGATCTGCGTCATCCCCGCCAGCACGTCGGACTGCTTCACGGTGCGGCGGTTGAGGTCGACGTAGCGTTCCGCAAGGTCAAGGACCGTGGTGATCTCCAAGGGCGAAAGCTGTTCGATCCCCAGAATGTGGCGGGCGCGGAAGGCCATGGGCATGTCCCCTGTCGGTTTCGACCTCTATCGCAAACCGGGGGGCGCGGGGCAAGCGAGGTGCAGGCGGGTTGCGCGGGGTGGTTAAGGGGGAATGACGGAACCGGGCGCGCAAAGGGTAAGGCGATGGGGGCCGTGGCCAGGCAAGCCTATGGGAACGCTGGCTTAATTGCCCGGCGGCAGGGCCCGTCCGGCGTCTGCTTTGCGTCTGCCTTCTGTCTGGCATCTGTCCAGACGCGCGTCGGGGTCATGGCGCGTTAACCAGGCTTTGCGAATCGGCACGGGCGGCTCGTCGATGACTTCGTAACTCCTCGCGGGTGGCCCTGCGACGAGGAGACGAAGTCGAACGAGGAGCGATCTGCCGGGCGTCAGGGCGGGATGCACCGCCCCGTCCCGATCCTGCCGCAGCGCTGGCATGGGCGGGGCGAAGGCCATAGTCTTGCGCCATGGGAATCGCAGCCGACATCGGGGAAGACTGGCACGCCGCCTTGGCCGCGCTTGCATGGCAGGTCGAGGCGGGGGTTGATGAGGTGATCGGGAATGACCCGGTCAACCGCTACGATCTTGCCGCAGAGACGCGGAAGGCCGCGCCGATGCCGGTGGCGGCGGACCCTGTCGCCGCAGTCGATCCGGTCGTCGTGGCGCGGGCGGCGGCCTTGGCGGCGGGGACGCTGGCGGACCTGCGGGCGGCGATTGCCGCCTATCCGCATTGCGAGCTGAAGAAGGGCGCGCGGAACACGGTCTTTGCCGATGGCAATCCTGCGGCGCGGGTGCTGGTTCTGGGCGAGGCTCCGGGGGCCGAGGAGGACCGTGAGGGGCGGCCCTTCGTGGGCCGGGCCGGTCAGCTTCTGGACAGGATGTTCGCGGCGATCGGGCTGGCGAGGACCGCTCCTGACCCCGGGCAAGCACTTTACATCACCAATGTCATGCCCTGGCGCCCCCCGGCGAACCGCGACCCGGAGCCTGCGGAAATCGCGATGATGCTGCCCTTTGTCGAGCGGCATATCGCGCTGGTCGATCCGGAGGTGGTGGTGGTGATGGGCAATACGCCCTTGTTCGCGCTGACTGGGGCCAAGGGCATCCTGCGGGCGCGGGGGAACTGGACCACGGCGCTGGGCAAGCCCCTGTTGCCGATGACCCATCCGGCCTATCTGCTGCGCAACCCGGGCGCAAAGCGTGAGGCCTGGGCGGATTTGCTGAGCTTGCAGGCGAGGTTGCGGGGATGACCCCTGCCGGGCCCGAAGGACCGGGGGCAGCTGGACGCTTCAGGCGAAGAAACAGGAAAACCCATGTCCCGCATTGACGAAACCCTGCCTTTCCACCCCGTCCGGATCGCGGTTCTGACGGTCAGCGATACGCGGACGGCGGCCGATGACCGTTCGGGCGATACGCTGGTCGAGCGGTTGACCACGGCTGGGCATGTGCTGGCGGGCCGGGGGATCGTGCCGGATGACAAGGGGCTGATCGTGGACCGGCTGCGCGAATGGATCGCCGATCCGGGGGTGGATGTGATCCTGACCACGGGGGGCACGGGGCTGACGGGCCGGGATGTGACGGTCGAGGCGCATCGCGAGGTCTATGACAAGGAGATCGAGGCCTTCGCGACGGTCTTCACCATCGTCAGCATGCAGAAGATCGGGACCAGCGCCGTGCAGAGCCGGGCGACGGGGGGCGTGGCGGGCGGGACCTATCTTTTTGCCCTGCCCGGCAGCCCCGGCGCCTGCCGCGATGCCTGGGACGAAATCCTGCTGTGGCAGTTCGACAGCCGCCACCGGCCCTGCAATTTCGTCGAGATCATGCCGCGGCTGGAAGAGCATCTGCGACGGAAATGACGCGCCGGGGCGTAACATCTCTGTAGGTCGGGGCCCGGCAGGCTGGCAGTCCGGCCCGGATGCGCTAGTCTTTGCGGACCAACCTAGGGGCAGGCATGAGATTTTTGGGACGCAGCCTTCTGGGCCTTCTGATGCTGGCGGTCACGCTGGCCCTTCTGGGGCTGGCGGCGATGACCGTGGGCAATGCGGTGCGGCAAAGCATGGAGCCCGGCGGCCCGGCGCGCGCCGCGCAGGAGCGCGTGGTCGCGGCCAATGTGCTGACGCTGGTCCCTGCCGAGATCGCCCCCAGCCTGACCGCCTTCGGCAAGGTCGAGGCGCGGCGGGCGCTGGACATTCGCACAAGGCAGGCGGGAACGGCGGTCTGGGTTGCGGAGGACTTCCGCAATGGCAGCAGCGTGCAGGAAGGCGCGGTCCTGGTGCGGCTGGACCCGGTTCCGGCGCAAGAGGCGCTGGCGCTGGCGCGGGCCAATTTGGACGAGGCTGTTGCCGCGGCGGCCGAGGCGCTGGCGGCGGTGGACCTGATGGTCGAGGATGTGGCGGCGGCCGAGGCGCAGGCCGTGCTTCGTCGGCAGGCGCTGACCCGGCAAGAGGAGATTGCGGCGCGCGGCGCGGGCTCTCCACAGGCGGTGGAGACGGCGGAACTGGCCGCCTCGGCTGCCGATCAGGCGGTCTTGTCGCGCAGGCAGGCGCTGGCCTCGGCCAGGGCGCGGGTGGACCAGACCTCGGTCGCGGTGACGCGGGCCGAGATCGCGCTGGGTGAGGCGGAGCGCGCGCTGGCCGAGACGGACATCCGCGCGGGGCTGTCGGGCCGGGTCGAGGGGGTGGCGCTGGTGCCGGGCGCAGTGGTCACGGCGAATGAGGTTCTGGGCCGGGTGATCGACCCGACGGCGCTGGATGTGGCGGTGCGGCTGTCGACGGCGCAATTCGGGCTGCTGCTGGACGATGCCGGTCTGCTGCGTCCGTCGGACGTTCAGGTTGCGCTGCCCGGCCTGCCCAATGCCCCGCCCCTTGCCGGGCGGCTGGAGCGGGCGGGCGTTGCCGTGGGCGAGGGGCAGACGGGGCGGCTGGTCTATGTCGCGCTGGCGCCGGATGCGCCGGGGCTGGCGGCGCTGAAGCCCGGCGATTTCGTCTCGGTCGCCATTGCCGAGCCGCCCTTGGCCGATGTCGCGGTTGTTCCGGCAACGGCGGTGGGGCGGCAGGGCACGGTGCTGGCGCTGGGCCCGGAGGACAGGTTGCAGGAGGTCGCGGTCGAGGTGCTGCGGCGGCAGGGCGATGACGTGATCCTGCGGGTGGGCGCGCTGGCCGGGCGCGAGATCGTGGCCGAACGCTCGGCTCTGGTCGGCGAGGGTATCCGCATCCGTCCGATCCGCCCGCAAGCCTCGGGCGAGATGGTCCCCCTGAGCCCCGAGCGCCGCGCCCAGCTTGTGGCGATGGTCGAGGCTGACGCAAGCCTCAGCCCCGAGGGGCGCGAGCGGTTGCTGCAAGAGTTGCAGGCGCCGACGATCCCGTCGCAGGTGCTGGACCGGCTTGAAGGCCGGGCAGACGGCTGATGGACCTGATCGGATATTTCACCCGGCACCGCACCGTGGCCAACCTGCTCATGGTGCTGATGCTGGTCGCGGGCCTGACCTCGGCCATGACGATGCGGGCGCAGTATTTTCCCGACGTGGTGGTCAACGAAGTCAGCGTTACGGTGCCTTGGGAGGGTGCCGGGGCCGAGGACGTGGACCGTGCCATCGTGCAGGTGCTGGAACCCGCGTTGTCCGTCGTGGACGGGGTGGCCGCCATCAGGTCGCGGGCCAGCGAGGGGCGGGCGGTCGTCACGCTGGAGTTCGAGCCGAACCACAACCTGACGCGGGCAGAGGATGAGGTGCAATCGGCCGTCGATGCCGTCACCACCTTGCCGGATGGCGCCGACGAGCCGGTGGTCGCCTCGTCGGCCTGGCGCGACCGGGTGACGGACGTTCTGATCTCGGGGCCGGTCGGCGTGGATCAGCTGGCGCGTTTCGCCGACGAATTCACCGGGCGGCTCTTTGCGCAGGGGATCACCCGGGCCACGATCACCGGCCTTGCGGCGCCCGAGATCACGGTCGAGGTGACCTCGGCCGCCCTTATGCAGCATGACCTGACGCTGGCCGACATCGCCGCCGCGATCGGCGGGGCGACGGCGCAGACCCCGGCTGGCGAGCTTGGCGAGGGCGCGCGGATGCGCACCGGGACCGAGCGGCGCACGGTGGCCGAGATCGCGGCCATCGCGCTGCGCTCGGCCGCTGATGGCACCAGCCTGACGGTCGCGGATATCGCCACGGTCAGCAGCAATGCCGCCAATTCGGGCCGGGCGGCCTTTGTGGGCGACGATCCGGCGATGACGATCCGGGTGGACCGCGCCAACGATGGCGACGCGATCCGGATGCAGGCCGTGGTGGCCGAGGTGGCGGCAGAGATGCAGCTGGGCCTGCCGCCGGGGGTGACGATCGAACTGGTGCGCACCCGCGCCGAGCAGATCAGCGACCGGCTGGTCCTGTTGATCGACAACGGGCTGACCGGGCTGGCACTGGTCTTGATCCTTCTGTTCCTGTTCCTGAACGCCCGCATCGCCTTTTGGGTGGCGGCGGGCATTCCGGTGGCGATGATCGCCGCGCTGGCGGGCATGCACATGCTGGGCCTGACGCTGAACATGATCTCGCTTTTCGCGCTGATCATCATGCTGGGGATCGTCATCGACGATGCCATCGTGGTCGGCGAACATGCCGATTTCCGCCACCGCAAGCTGGGTGAGCCGCCCGCGCTGGCGGCCGAGAACGCCGCCCGCTGGATGGCGGCGCCGGTCATCGCCTCGTCCCTGACGACGATCATCGCCTTCCTGGGCCTGCTGGCGGTCGGCGGGCGCTTTGGCGAGATGATCGTGGCCATTCCGATCACGGTCAGCATCGTGCTGGTCGCCTCGCTGATCGAATGTTTCCTGATCCTGCCGAACCACCTGAAACATGCGCTGAGCCATGGCGGGCGGACCCGATGGTATGACTGGCCCTCGACCCAGGTGAACCGGGGCATGGCGTGGTTTGGGGTCCGGGTGGTGCGCCCGGCGACCCGGCTGGTCATCCTGGCGCGCTATCCGGTGCTGGCGGCGGCGGTCCTGGCGCTGGCCTTTCAGGCGGCGCTGTTCCTGCGCGGTGACGTGCAGTTCCGCTTTTTCGCCCCGCCCGAGCAGGCTTCGGTCACCGGGTCCTTCGCCATGCTGCCGGGGGCCAGCCGCGACGACACGCTGGAGATGATGCGCGAGTTGCAGCGTGCGGCCGATGTGGTGACGGCGCGTTTTGAAGCGGAATACGGGCTGAACCCGGCGACCTTCGTGCTGGCGGAAGTGGGCGGCGCCATCGGGCGGAGCCTTGCCTCGGCCGACACGAAGTCGCCCGACCTGCTGGGCTCGATCTCGATGGAGCTGATCAGCCCGGACCTGCGGCCTTACCCGACCTCGACCTTCCTGAACGCGCTTCAGGAAGAGGTGGTGGCCCATCCGCTTCTGGAGGAAATCAGTTTCCGCAATGCCTTTTTCGGGCCGGGCGGGGCTTCGCTGTCAGTTGATCTTTATGGCGGCGATGCCGAGACGCTGAAGGCCGCGGCCGAGGCGCTGAAGGCGGCGCTGGCGCCTTACCCCGAGGTGTCGGGGCTGGAGGATACGCTGGCCTATGACAAGGAAGAGCTGATCCTGACCCTGACCCCGCAGGGCGAAAGCCTCGGGTTGGACACCGCCGCATTGGCCCGCCACCTGCGCCAGAGCCTGGGCGGGATCGAGGCCGCGACTTTTCCTGACGGGCCGCGGCAGGCCTCGGTCCGGGTGGAGCTGCCCGACAGCGAGTTGACGGCGGATTTCCTGGACCGAAACCTGATCCGCACCGGGCCGGGGGTCTATGTGCCGCTGGCCGATGTGGTGACGGTGGAAAGCCGGGCCGGGTTCTCGACCGTCCGGCGCGAGAACGGCCTGCGCACGGTCACCGTCTCGGGCAGCCTGGCCGAGGACGACCCGGCCCGCGCCAGCGAAGTCCAGCGCGCCCTGCGCGATGACATCCTGCCGCGCGTCGCCGAGGATTACGGCCTGGCCTGGGAGCTTTCGGGTCAGGCGCGCGACGAACGCGCCTTTCTGAGCGGTGCGGCGGTGGGGGTGATCCTGTGCCTCATCGGCATCTATCTGACGCTGGCCTGGATCTTCGCGCACTGGACGCGGCCCTTGGTGGTGATGTCGGTCATTCCCTTCGGCCTTGTCGGCGCGATCTTCGGCCATTGGGTCTGGGGGATGCCCCTGTCGATGTTCTCGATCGTCGGGCTGATCGGGATGTCCGGGATCATCATCAACGATTCCATCGTGCTGATCTCGACGATCGACCAGTATGCGCGCAACCGCAGCCTGCGCGCCGCGATCATCGACGGGGTGGCCGACCGCTTCCGCCCGGTGCTGCTGACGACGGCGACGACCGTGCTGGGGCTGACGCCGCTGCTGTATGAGGGCAGCTCGCAGGCCGAGTTCCTGAAGCCCACGGTCATCACCCTGGTCTTCGGTCTGGCCTTCGGGATGATCCTGGTCCTTGTCGTCGTGCCGGCGCTGATGGCGGCGCAGTCCGACATCTCGCGCGCCTTTGCCACCCTGCGCCGGGCCCTGCGGGCCGACAGGCTGCGCCCGGCCTTTGGTGCGGCGGCGGGGGGGATGGTGCTTTTGGCCGTAGCACTGCCCGTCTGGGTCGCGCTGACCGGCACCTTGCCCGCCTGGCTGGTCGCCCTGTCCCCCGGACTGGAGGATATGTCGGCGCGGCTGGTGGCGGTGGGTCTGTTCCTGGCTGCGGCCTTGGCCGTGTGGCTGGTCACGGCGGCCCTGACGCTGGCGAGGCGCCGCCCCGGGCGGGGGTAGTGGCCTCAGGTAGCGGCCTCAGGGGGCCGGGCAGCCGCGGATCTCGACCGCCTTGCCGGCAGCCAGAACAGTGACGGTCACGCCGGACCGATCCAGCGCGAAGGGCGCCCCTTCGGCCGGCACGAGTTCGGTGACCGAAACGAGGTCGCTTCCCGTGCGGGTCGTCGTCGCCTCGGCCACCCAGACCGACGGATCGCCGGTCTCGAAGGCGACCACTTCGGCGACACCCGGATCGGGCAGGCGCAGCCGGGCCGTCAGGCGCAGGCCATCGGCGATCGGGTCCACCGTGCAGCCGACCTGCGTCACGCCGGCCTCTTTCGCCGTCGCTGCCCGGTTGGCCAGTGCCGCCTTGATCCCCTTGTCCGGGGCCCCCGGGGCCACAAGGTCAGACCGCAGGGCGACGCTCGCGGGAAGGCAGATCCGGTCGCAGACGCCAAGGTCGACCTTGACCGCAAGGCTGACAGGTCGCGCGGGGTCGACCGGCGTGACCTCAAGCGGCAGGATCAGCTGTTCGTGATAGCCGATGGTCTGCATCCCGTTGAGCTTAAAGACTTTCGGCGCCGGCCAATGGATGCGGACCGATTTGACATTCTGCGATCCCGACCAGTCGAAGCTGGGCGGAATCCCCGCATCCCCCGGGCTGCGCCAATAGGTCTTCCACCCCGGCGCCATGGTCAGGTCGAGGGCGGCCATGTGCCGCCCGCCCTCCATCTGCCAACCCGTGCGTAGATGGGCCGACAGGACATCATCCTGCGTCGTGGCGGCGACAGGGGCGGCGACCGGGGCGGCCGTCAGGGCGAGGGCGAGGGCAAGGCGGAGTCGGGTCATGGGGCCAAGATAAGCACTGGTCCGGCCCATGGAAATCACTTTGCGGCGACGGGGCGTGAGCGTGGTTTCCCTGCATCGGGGGGTTGAGACCTTTGACGTGCCGGTCCATCTTTGCCGGGAGGTGACCCGATGGATCTAGCCGGACAGATTCTGATCGCCATGCCGGGCATGGCCGACCCGCGCTTTGAGCGCAGCGTGATCCTGATCTGCGCCCATTCGGCTGAGGGGGCGATGGGGCTGATCGTCAACAAGCCTCTGGAAGACATGAGCTTTTCCAGGCTTCTGGAGCATCTGAAGATCCCCGTGGTACCTTCGGGCCGCGACATCCGGGTGCATTTCGGCGGGCCGGTGGAGCGGGGGCGGGGGTTCGTTCTGCACTCCGCCGACTGGCGGCCCCTTGGCGAAGGCACGATGCAGGTGCCGGGGGGGCTGGAGATGACCGCGACGATCAATGTGCTGGAGGCTTTGGCTTGCGGTGAGGGGCCGGGCAAGGCCTTGCTGGCATTGGGCTACTCCGGCTGGGGGCCGGGGCAGCTGGAGGCCGAGATCGCGCGGAACGACTGGCTGACCTGTGAGGCGGCAGAGGGGCTGCTGTTTGGCCCGGACGACGGCGGGAAATGGGCGGCGGCGCTGCGGGGGATGGGGATTGATCCTTTGACGCTGAGCGCGGCGGCGGGGCGAGCGTAGGGGTGAGGCGGTGAGACAAACAGTCCAGTGGACTGTTTTCCCGCCGAACGCCCGAGCACGCTTGCGAGGGCCGGGCAAGGACCTCCGCCAAGGGGTTGGGAACGCTGGGTTAATCCCGGGGGTTTCCGGGAGGTTAACGGTATGGCATCCGTCTGGCATGCGTCGGGTATCTGTCCCGACGTGGCGCGGGCGGGTGGGGCGTTAACCTTGGGGGGCGAATCGCGTGTGGCTGGCCGGGGCGGTGCGCTGTAGCGCACCCTACGCTGGGGAAATGTTGGTTACCGGCTGTTAAGGGTTGGTCGGTAGCTTTTGGGCATGTCCAACTATCTTCGTCCCAAGATTCCCGGCGCTTCGGTCTATCTGACGGTCACCCTTGGAGAGCGGGGGTCTGATTTGCTCGTGCGGGAGATCGAAGCCTTGCGCCATGCGGTCCGCGTGACGCGTCTTAAGCGGCCATTTCAGATCGATGCCTGGGTTGTGTTGCCGGACCATATGCATTGCGTCTGGACCTTGCCGGAGGGAGATGCGGACTACGGCGCAAGGATGGGGCAGATCAAGGCGACCTTCTCCAAGGCGCTGCCGGAGGGGCGGTTGCGGTCGAGCCATGTGCTGCGGCGCGAGAAGGGCATCTGGCAGCGTCGGTTCTGGGAGCATCATGTGAGGGGAGAGCAGGATTTGTCGGCCTGCGTACAGTATTGCTGGGCCAATCCGGTGAAGCATGGGCTGGTCCAAGACGTACGGGATTGGCCCTATTCGTCGTGGCATCGCGATGTCGGTGCGGCAGCGTAGGGTGCGCTACAGCGCACCGACGGATGGTGCGCTGTAGCGCACCCTACGGTTACTTGCGCCGGTTTGCCCAGGACTTGAGAGCGCTTTTCACCCATGCAAGCCAAAGCCAATCCAGCCATACGGCAGCCGAGACGAACGCAGCGAAAATCAAATACTGCCAAGTAATTGCGCTGTCTCGAAACGCTAAACTTGCCCCTGCGCAGGCCGTGAATAGCAGCTTTGCAAATAACTTGTTGGTCATGTGTTGTCGCGCGCAGGATGCAACGTATCGTAGGGTGCGCTACAGCGCACCGTCGCATGGTGCGCTGTAGCGCACCCTACGATGGGGACGACGGCGGCTTTTTCACTCCCCATACGGCACCCAGACCGTCTTGACCTCGGTGGCCTGGGACAGGAACGTCCGGCCTTCGCCCTCGGGGCCCATCCAGGTCCGCGCGCGGCCGTGGTTGACCCAGGTGCGTTTGAGGTTGCCTGCGGCCTCGCGCTCGATGAGGGCGGAGAGGGGGTGGGAGGAGAAGCTCCACACCGCGTCGACGTCCATGTGGGCGGCGAGGGTTCTGGCGAGGTCCTCGGGGGGGCCTGTGACGATGTTGACGACCCCGGGCGGCACGTCGGAGGTGTCGAGGATCTGGTAGAAGTCGGTGGCCGACAGGGGGTGCTGGCCGGGGACGAGGACCACGGTGTTGCCCATCGCGATGGCGGGGGCCATGGTGGAGACGAGGCCGAGGAGGGGGCATTCGTCGGGGAGGAGGGCGCCGATGACGCCCACGGGTTCGTTCATGGCGAGCGCGATCCCGCGGATGGGGACGGATTTGGCGGCGCCGTCGTATTTGTCGGCCCAGGCGGCGTAGGTGAAGAGGCGTTGGATGCTCGCGTCGACTTCGGCCTGGCCGGGTTTGCCGGTGAGGTCTTGCAGTCTGGTGGCGAACTCGAGGTGCCTTGCGGAGAGGTTTTCGGCGATGAAGTAAAGGACCTGGGCGCGGTTGTAGGCGGTGGTCTTGGCCCAGCCTTTGGCGGCGTGGGCGGCCTCGACGGCGTTCCTGATGTCCTTGCGGTTGCCGATACCGACATGGCCGAGGAGGTGGCCTTTGGGGCCGTAGACGGGTTGCGAGTAGCCGCCATCGGGGCGGGCCTGTTTGCCGCCGATATACATCTTGGCGGTGCGGTCGAGGGTGTCGACTTGGGGGTCGGTTGGCTCGGGGATGGGTTGCGCGGGTTTCAGGGCCGCAGGTTTCGTGGCGGGTTTAAGGTAGGCCATCAGGCCCTCCCACCCGCCTTCACGGCCGAAGCCGCTCTCGCGGACGCCGCCGAAGCCCGCGGCGGCGTCGAAGAGGTTGGTGGCGTTGATCCAGACGACTCCGGCCTTGAGTTTCGGGGCCACGTCGAGGGCGAGGTTGATGTTCTCGGTCCAGACAGTGGCGGCGAGGCCGTAGCGGGTGTTGTTGGCCAATGCGACGGCTTCCTCGGGCGTGCGGAAGGTCATGGCGACGAGGACGGGGCCGAAGATTTCCTCTTGCATCAGGGGGGACGCGGTGCCGAGGCCGGTGATGAGGGTGGGGGGGTAAAAGCTCCCGTGGGCGGGGAGGGGGCAGGGGGCCTGGTAGTGGTCGCCCTCGGGGTTCTCTTGGACCAGTCGGGTGATGGTGTCGAGCTGGATGGGATCGACGATGGCGCCGATGTCGATGGCCTTGTCGAGGGGGTCGCCGACGCGGAGGCCGTCCATCCGGCGCTTGAGCTTGTCGTAGAAGCGGGGGGCGATGCCCTCCTGGACGAGGAGGCGGGAGCCGGCGCAGCAGACCTGGCCCTGGTTGAACCAGATGGCATCCACGAGGCCCTCGATGGCGGAGTCGAGGTCGGCGTCGTCGAAGACGATGTAGGGGGACTTGCCGCCGAGTTCCAGGGTGAGGGATTTGCCGGTACCTGCGGTCGCCTCGCGGATGCGTTTGCCGACTTGGGTGGAGCCGGTGAAGGCGATCTTGTCTACCGGGCTATCGACGAGGGCCGCGCCGGTGGTGCCGTCGCCGGTGACGATGTTGAGGACGCCTTTGGGCAGGCCCGCCTCGCGGGAGATTTCGGCGAAGAGGAGGGCGGTGAGGGGGGTGTATTCGGCGGGTTTGAGGACCACGGTGTTCCCGGCGGCCAGCGCGGGGGCGACCTTCCAGGCGAGCATCAGGAGCGGGAAGTTCCAGGGGATGATCGCGCCGCAGACGCCCAAGGCGGTCAGGTCGGGGTGTTCGGTGGGGAGGAGCTGGGCGAGGCCGGCGTGGTAGGAGAAGTGGCGGGCGACGAGGGGGAGGTCGATGTCGCGGCTCTCGCGGATCGGTTTGCCGTTGTCGAGGGTCTCCAAGGTGGCAAGGAGGCGGGCGTGTTTTTGCGTCAGGCGGGCGAGGGCGTAGAGGTACTGGGCGCGTTTGAAGGCCGGAAGGGCGGCCCATTTCGGTTGGGCGCGGCGGGCGGCTTGGACAGCGCGGGCCACGTCCTCGGCGGTGCCCTGGGTGACCTCGGCGAGCGGTTTGCCGGTGGCGGGGTTTGCTGTGGTGAAGGTCTCGCCCGGCGGGGTGAAGCGGCCGTCGATGAAATGGCCGAAGGTGCCCTGGTGTTTGGCGATCCAGGCGAGGGCTTCGGTGGCGGATTCGGGGGCGGGGCCGTAGGCCATGCTGTCGAAGATTTCCTTGATGGTCATGGGGTCCTCAGGATGGCTGGCGGTGGCCCGCCAACCCCATCCCTCCCCCACGCAAGGGGGAGGGAGGCGCGAAGCGGCCGGGCGTCGCGCGGGCTGGCGCGGCTGGTGAAAGGAGCGCCTTGCGGCGCGTGCCTGTTGTCTCGCCTCTGCGCGCCGGAGGCGCGCAACCGGCTCGGGAGGAAGAGCCTCCGGCGGGAGTATTTGGAAAGGAGCAAATGCCGGGGTCGGGCATCGGATCAGCCCATCGCGTGGCGGTTGGCGGCGGAATAGGCGCCGGTGAGGTGGTGTTCGAGCTGGCGTTCGATGTCTCCCAATAGGGAGGAGGCGCCGAAGCGGAAGAGGTCGGGTTGCAGCCAGGGGTGGCCGAGTTCGTCCTTCATGAGGGAAAGGTAGACCAGCGCGTCCTTGGCCTTGGCGATGCCGCCGGCGGGTTTGTAGCCGACCTTGAAGCCGGTGCGCGCCTCATAGTCGCGGATGGCGCGGATCATGGTGAGGGAGACGGGGAGGGTGGCGTTGACGGCCTCTTTCCCCGTGGAGGTCTTGATGAAGTCGGCACCGCCCATCATGCAGACGAGGCTGGCGCGGGCGACGTTGCGGAGGGTGCCAAGCTCGCCGGTGGCGAGGATCGCCTTCACATGCGCCTCGCCGCAGGCCTCGCGCATGTCGCGCATTTCGTCGTAGAGGGCCTGCCAGTTCTGCGTGAGGACGTGGCGGCGGGAGATGACGATGTCGATTTCCTTTGCGCCCGCCTTCACGCTTTCGCCGATTTCGGCGATGCGCAAGCGGTAGGGCGAGAGGCCCGCCGGGAAGCCGGTGGAGACGGCGGCGACGGGGATGTTCGTCCCCTCAAGCGCGCGGACGGCGGTTTCCACCATCTCGTGGTAGACGCAGACGGCGCCGGTGGTCAGGCCCGGCATCCCCAGCCGCTCCAGCATCCAGGGCGCGACGGGCTGACGGGCCTTGGCGCAGAGGCGCTGGACGCGGCCCTCGGTGTCGTCGCCGGAAAGGGTGGTGAGGTCGATGAGGGAGATCGCCTTCAAAAGCCAGGCGGCCTGATAGTCTTTCTTCACAGAGCGGCGGCCGGGCAGGGTGGCGGCGCGGCGTTCGATGGCGGAGGTATTGGCCTGAACGCTGGCGACCCAGTCGAGATCCAGCGCCATGCCGGGGTTGCGGGCGTGGGTGACCTGGGGCAGGAGGCCGGTGTCCGTCGTGGCAATGGTGTTTATCATCTCATCATCCGGCGCATGGCCCGCGGTGGCCCCCCCACCCCATCCCTCCCCCACGAAAGGGGGGAGGGAGGCGCGAGGCGGTGCGGGGGTCTTTGCCGGACGATGGCACGCCGGGCCCTTGGGTGGCAAGGGCCGGGCTGCAGGATTTCTGACCGGATGGTCAAAATCAGGGATCAGGGCGTTCCTCGGCCAGGGTGGCCCAGGGCTTGCCGGTGCCGGGGTCGGGGATGTCCGGGTCGGCCTCGCCGCGCAGGATCAGGGTTTTCGCGAGGAACAGCGCGGTGATCGGGGCGGTGAGGAGGAGGAAGAGCGTGATCAGCCATTCATGGATGTTGACCGAGCCGCCGAAGGGCAGCGCACCGATGGAGGAGGCGAGGAGGGCGGCGCCGACGCCGATGGTCGTCGCCTTGGTGGGCGCATGCAGGCGCTGCATCGGGCGGGGCAGGCGAATGAGGCCCCAGGAGCCGACAAGGGCAAAGAAGCCGCCGCCGACGAGGCCGGCCGCGACCAGAAGTTCGAGGGCGGTTTGCAGGATCGGGTTCATTCGATGATGCTCCCCCGCAGAAGGTACTTGCAGTAGGCGACAGTGCCGACGAAGCCGGCAAGCGCCAAGAGGATCGCGGCCTCGAGATAGAGGCCGGTGCCGGCGCGGATGCCGTAGAGGACCACGAGGGCGATGGCGTTGATCGTCATCGTGTCCAGCGTCACGATGCGGTCGGTGACCGTGGGCGCGGTGAAGAGCCGGTAGATGTTCAGCGCAAAAGCCAGGCCGATGCAGCCGAACATGAAGGTCAGGGCGTAACCGAGGATCATTCGAAAATCCTTTTCAGGCGGGCCTCGTAGCGGGACTTGATCTGGTCGCGGACGGCGTCGGGGTCGGGCGCGTTGAGGGCATGGATCAGGAGCGCGCGGCCGCAGGCGGACATGTCGGAGGACAAGGTGCCGGGCGTCATCGTGATGGTGCCGGCGAGGAGGCTGATCGCCTCGGGTGATGTGAGGTCGAGCGGCACGGTCACCCAGCGCGAGTGGATCTTGTCGCGGGGGACAAAGAGGATGACGTAAGCCACCTGGAAATTGGCGACGATGATGTCCCAGAAGACCAGCGCGGTATAGCTGAGAAGGCGGAAGGGATGCGCGATGCGGGCGCGGTCGGGCCACCAGGCAGAGGTCAGGAGCGGGATGATCGTGGCGAGGATGATCGCCATGACCAGGCTTCCGACCTTCCAGTCGTTGACCAGCATGAACCAGATCGCGACCAGCGTCACGGACAGGTAGGGGTGTGGGAAGAGGCGTTTCAGCATCTGTTATCCTCCCTCACCCAGGCGGGCGGCGGCGATGTAGGCCTGGGGCGCATAAAGGCCTGCGGTCGTGTCCTCGATCCAGCCGGTCACCGGGCCGGCGAAGATGGTCAGCGCCACGAGGCCCGCAAGCAGGGCGCCGGTGGCGGTGTAGGCGAGCGCCTCATGCCGCGGTTCGTCGGGCTGGGCCTCCAGTGCGCTGGCCTTCCAGAAGAGGGTGGAGCCCGCGCGGGCATAGCCGAGGATCATCAGGAAGGAGGAGACGAGGATCACGGTCCAGACCAGCGCCTCGTCGCCGCGGAAGGCGTCGAGGATAAGGAGCTTGCCGAGGAAGCCCGACAGAGGCGGCATCCCGGCCATGGCGACGGCACCGGCGAAGAAGAGGGCCGAGATCAGCCCGGCCTGCGCGATGGGGGGGGCGGTTTCGGTCAGCCTGGCATGGGCGCGGCGGCGGGTGACGAGGTCGGCCACCAGGAACATCGCGGCGGTCGCGAGGGTGGAGTGGAGGATGTAGTAAAGCGCCGCCGTCGTCGTCGCCGGGGTGAAGGCGCCGATGGCGGTGAAGGCAGTGCCCATCGAGGCGATGCCGCCGAAGGCCACAAGGCGCGGCAGCGTGGTGGCGCCGAGGACTCCGATCGCGCCGAGGGCGAGGGTGACGAGGCCCGCGGGCAGGATCAGGTCCGACAGAAGCGTTCCGGTGGCGGGCAGGTCGGGCGGGAAGACCATGGTGCCGAAGCGGATGACGGCATAGGCGCCGACCTTGGTCATCACGGCGAACATGGCGGCGACCACGCCGGGGGCGTTGGCATAGGTGCCGGGCAGCCAGAATTGCAGGGGCACGAGGGCACCCTTGATCGCGAAGACCAGGATCATCATCACCGCCGTGACCCGCAGAAGGGCGGCGTCGCCCTCGGGCAGGGTGGGCAGCTTGGCGGCGAGGTCGGCGATGTTCAGCGTGCCGGTGATGCCGTAGGTCAGCGCGAGGGCAAAGAGGAAGAGCGAGGAGCCGACAAGGTTGAAGGCGACATACTGGATGCCCGCCCTCGTCCGCACCGAGCCGCCGCCGTGGATCATCAGGCCATAGGAGGCGATCAGCAGGATCTCGAAGAAGACGAAGAGGTTGAAGGCGTCGCCGGTCAGGAAGGCCCCGCCGATGCCCATCAGGAGGAACTGCAGAAGCGGATGGAAATGCGCGCCTTTCGCGTCCCAGCCCGAGCCGATGGCGTAAAGCACCACGGGCAGGGCAAGGGCGGCCAGAAGCGCCACCATCATCGCCGACAGCCGGTCAAGCACCAGCACGATCCCGAAGGGCGCGGGCCATTCGCCAAGGAAATAGACCTCGGGCCCATGGGTCGTGGCCGACCACATGAGCGCCAGCGCAATGGCGTTCAGCGCCAGCACCGAGGTGACCCCGGCGACGCGCTTCAGCATCAGGTCGTTGCGCATGGTGATGACCATGAACCCGGCCACAAGCGCGGGCAGAACGACGGGCGCGATGATCCAGTGGCCCATCATGCCCGGTCCTCCGCTGCGTCGTCATCGCCGTCATTGGCCATGTTCGCCCGGTCATGGCCGGATTCCAGATAGCCGCCGATGGCCATGATCATGATCACGGCGGTCATGCCGAAGGCGATGACGATGGCGGTCAGCGTCAGCGCCTGCGGCAGCGGGTCGGCATAGGTCTCGCCGGTGCCGATGATCGGTGCCTGGTTCTGGGTGAGCCTGCCCGAGACGAAGAGAAAGAGGTTCACCGCATAGCTGAGCACGGTCAGCCCCAGGATGACCGGGAAGGTGCGCATCCGCAGCGCAAGATAGATGCCCACGGCGGTCAGCGTGCCGATGGCGATGGCGACAAGGGCTTCCATCAGCGGGCCTCCGTGAGGGTTTCGGTCGGGGTTTCGGTGTCATAGGCGCGGGTGTTCACCACCTCGCCCGCCCGCTGGGCCAGCCGCGACAGCGAGGCCAGCGCCAGAAGCACCGCGCCAAGGACGCAGAGGAAGACGCCAAGGTCGAAGGCGACAGCCGAGGCGATCTCGAATTTCTCCAGCGGCCAGATCTCGATATATTCGAAGCCCGAGCTGAGGAAGGGCCGCCCGAAAAGCCAGGCCGCGGCACCCGACAGCGTGGCGATGAGGACGCCCCAGCCGATCAGGACATGGTGGTCAAAGCGCTGGCGCGCATGGCTCCAGCCATAGCCCGAGGCCATGTATTGCATCAGATAGGCGATGGCGAAGACGAGGCCCGCGATGAAGCCGCCGCCCGGCATGTTGTGGCCGCGCAGGAAGATGTAGACGCCGACCATCATCGCCATCGGCAAAAGGAGGCGGGTCGAGACGACCAGCATCATCGGGTGGCGGTCGCCTGCCTCGCGTTCCGGCCGGGTGAGGCCAAGGCGGCGGGTGACGGCGGGGCTGCGCATCAGGTTTTCCGACAGGGCGTAGATCGCGAGGGCTGCGATGCCCAGGACGATGATCTCGCCATAGGTGTCATAGCCCCGGAAGTCGACGAGGATGGTGTTGACGACGTTGGTCCCGCCCGCGCCGGGTTTCGACTGCGCCAGGTGGAAATGCGAGATCGGGTCGAAGGCCGCCTCGCGGGTCATCATCGCCCAGACGAGCCAGCCGATCCCTGCGCCCGCGATGCCCGCAACGCCCGCGTCAAAGAGGCGCCGGGGCGCAGGGCTTTCGGCAGGTGTGGTCTTCGGCAGGAAGTGCAGCGCGAGGAGCATCAGGAGGATGGTGACGACCTCGACCGAAATCTGGGTCATGGCGAGGTCAGGGGCCGACATCAGCGCGAAGAAGGGCGCGATCAGCAGGCCCACGACCCCCATCAGGATCAGCGCGACGACGCGGTCGCGGTGCAGGAAGGGCATGGCGAGGGCGGCGAGGATCATCACCACCCAGACCACGGCGGCCAGCGGGGTGATCGGCATCAGCTCACGCATGCCCGGGGCGTGGGTGCCGCCGGTGAAGGCCCAGGCGGCGGCCCCGGCGATGGCCAGGGTCGCGACCGCGATGGCGCGGGAGAGCGAGCTGTTGTGCACCGCCTCGTTCAGGGCGCGGGCGGTGGCGGCCAGCGGCTCGATGATGCCGTCGAAGATGCGCTTCGCCTCGGGGCGCGGGGTGGCGTCCCACAGGGCGCGCAGGCGCGGGAAGGCGCCGAGCATGGCCAGACCGCCGCCGACCGCCGCGATCGACATCCAGAGGGCGGGGGCATAAAGCCCGTGCCAGTGGGTGATCTTGACGGCAACCGCTTCGCCGGTGACGGCAGAGGCGGCGGCGTTCACCAGCCAGGCGGCCGAGGCCATGGGGAAGAGGCCGATCAGGACGACCAGCAGGACGAGGAAGGCCGGCGCGCCCCAGAGGCCGGGGCCGGGGTCATGCGGGGTATGCGGGTAGTCGTCGCGCACCGGGCCGAGGAAGCCGTGGGCGATGAAGCGGAAGCTGTAGGCCACCGAGAAAAGCGCGCCGATGGTGGCAAGGACACCCATGGCCCAGGGGGTGATCCAGGTGGTGTGGGCGGCCTCCTCCAGCATCAGTTCCTTGGAGAGGAACCCGTTCAGGGGCGGGATCCCGGCCATGGAGAGCGAGGCCAGAAGGGCAATGCCGAAGGTGATCGGCATCAGGGTGCGCAGGCCCCCAAGGCGTTTCAGGTCGCGGGTATGCGCCTCGTGATCCACGATCCCGGCGGTCATGAAGAGGGCGGCCTTGAAGGTGGCGTGGTTGATGATGTGGAAGACGGCGACGGTCGCGGCGGCCTTGGTGCCGAAGCCCAGAAGCATGGTGATGAGGCCAAGGTGGCTGACGGTGGAAAAGGCCAGCAGCGCCTTCAGGTCATCCTTGAAGAAGGCGATCTTGGCGGCCATGACCATGGTGATGAGGCCCGCGGTCGAGACGATCCAGAACCATTCCGGCGTGCCGGCCAGCACCGGCCACATGCGCGCCATCAGGAAGAGGCCCGCCTTCACCATGGTGGCCGAGTGCAGATAGGCCGAAACCGGCGTGGGCGCGGCCATCGCGTGCGGCAGCCAGAAGTGGAAGGGGAACTGGGCGGATTTGGTGAAGGCCCCCAGCAGGATCAGGATCAGCGCGGGGAGATACCAGTCCGAGGCCTGGATCAGGTCCTTGTTCGCAAGGATCACGGTCAGGTCGTAGCTGCCGACGATATTGCCCAGGATCAGCATGCCCGCGATCATCGCAAGGCCCCCGCCACCTGTGACAGCCAGCGCCATCCGCGCGCCCTGGCGGCCTTCGGGCAGGTGCTTCCAGTAGCCGATGAGGAGGAAGGAGGAGAGCGAGGTCAGCTCCCAGAAGACCAAGAGGAGGAGGATGTTGTCGCTGAGGACGATCCCCACCATCGCGCCCTGAAAGAGCATGAGGTAGGTGTAGAACTGCCCCATCGGGTCGGATTTCGCGAGGTAGAAGCGCGCGTAGAGGATGATGAGCAGGCCGATCCCGAGGATCAGGCCCGCGAAAAGGAGGCCGAGCCCGTCGAGAAAGAAGGTGGCGTTGAGGCCGAGGGCCGGAAGCCATTCGATCCGGGTCTGCACCACCTCGCCCGAGAGGACCGCAGGCGCGTTGAAGGCCAGAAGGATCAGGGCGAGGAGCGTGACCGATCCGGTGACGGCGGCGCAGGCATCGCGGCCAGCGCGGATCATCAGGCCGGGCAAGAGCGCGCCCAGGAATGGCAGGGCCGCGATCAGGGCTAGGGACATGCGGAGGCGTTCCTCGTCGTGGCGTTGCGTTCTGGAGCGCACATTGGCGTCGCGGCGGGTTTCGGGCGATGTGGGGCCTTCGTCAAGGGTTTCAAGCCCTTTTGCTGCCGATTGTCCGGGTTTTTCGACCGGGGAGCCATCCTCGGGGCATCGAGCCCCTGCGGACGGCGCTGCCGGGTCCCGGCAGACGCAAGGAGCGCCCGTCGTGGCAGGTCGCGATGCCTCCGGCGGGAGTATTTGGCAAGGAGCAAGCCCCTTAGCGCATTCTTAACCCCGAATCGGGCAGGCTGGGCCCCGCGGTACAGGGAGGAGTCCCGATGACCGCAAGGAGCAAGTCGCGCCCTGCCCGGCGTGGGACACCAAGCCCAGACGACAGCGTCTCGTCGGGTGGGGCGCGCAACCTTGCTCTTGCTCCTTGCCAAATACTCCCGCCGGAGGCGTCCGGCAGCAGGGCCGGGGGCGGCGGTGAAGGAGGGTCCGAACGCCGGGGCCGGGCGGCGCGGAGACAAGCGGGCCTTGCCCGCGCAGGCGACCTGACAGGCGTGCGGCGGCAGCCGCTCCATTCGGTTGCCGCCGCTGGAAGGGTCAGGCGGCTTCGGTCACGCCTTCGGGCAGCTTCGCCCCGGTCATGAAGGCCACCGCATCCGACATGGTGTAGTCGGACGGCTTGATCACGCAGAGCCTGCGGCCGAGCCGGTGGATGTGGATGCGGTCGGCCACCTCGAACACATGTGGCATGTTGTGGCTGATCAGGATGATCGGGATTCCGCGTGAGCGGACATCGCGGATCAGCTCCAGCACCCGGCGGCTTTCCTTGACCCCAAGGGCCGCCGTGGGTTCGTCGAGAATCACCACCTTCGAGCCGAAGGCCGCCGCGCGCGCCACCGCCACGCCCTGGCGCTGGCCGCCCGAGAGGGTTTCTACCGCCTGGTTGATGTTCTGGATCGTCATCAGCCCCAGTTCGTTCAGCTTTTCGCGCGCGAAGGCCTGCATCTTCGGCTTGTCGAGCTGGCGGAAGAGGCTGCCCATGATCCCGGGTTTGCGCATCTCGCGGCCCATGAACATGTTGTCGGCGATGCTGAGGGCCGGCGACATGGCCAGCGTCTGGTAGACCGTCTCGATCCCGGCCTCGCGCGCCTCGATCGGGGTGCGGAACTGGACGGGCTGGCCGTCGAGCCGGATCTCGCCCTCGTCGGGGATCACCGCGCCGGAGATCGCCTTGATCAGCGTCGATTTCCCCGCGCCGTTGTCGCCGATGACGGCGAGGATCTCGCCCGGCATCAGGTCGAAGTCGCAATGGTCGAGCGCGGTGACACGGCCGTAGTGCTTGACCAGTCCGCGTGCAGTCAGGATGGGTTCCATGGCGTTCTCTCCCCTCAGACCGAGACCCGGCGGATCCACTGGTCCACAGCGACGGCGCCGATGATCAGCATGCCGGTCAGGAGGACCTTCCACTGCGGGTCGGCGTTCATCATGTTCAGCCCCATCGACATGATGCCGACGATCAGCGTCCCGAACAGCACCCCCAGGATCGAGCCGCGCCCGCCGAAGAGCGAGATGCCCCCGATCACGGTCGCGGTGATGGCCTGGAGGTTGAAGTCGGTCACCACGGTCGAGGGCGAGATCGAGCCGTTGCGGCCGATGGACACCCAGGCCGCCAGCCCGGCGATGGCGCCTGCCAGCGTGTAGACGGCGATCAGGACCTTCTTGGTGCTGATCCCGGCCAGTTCGGCGGCGTCGGGGTCGTCGCCCACGGCATAGATATGGCGCCCGAAGGCGGTGTGGTTCAGCATGAACCAGAGCCCGACATAGAGCGCGATCATCGCGATCACCCCCAGCGTCATGCGGGCCGGGCCGATCGAGAAGCTGATGCCGAAGACATGGAGCCATTCGGTCGCCGCGGTCAGATCGGCCTCTCGTAAGGTGGCGTTCTGTGAATAGATCAGACAGATCGCCATCACGATGTTCCAGGTGCCAAGCGTCACGATGAAGGGGGGCAGCTTCAGCCGTGACACGAGAAGGCCGTTCGCAAGGCCGCAGCCCGCCGCGACAAGGAAGCCCGCCAGCAGCGCAACACCCGCCGGCATGCCGTAGGCAAGCACCATGTTGCCCATGATGACGAAGGAAAAGACCATGACCACGCCGATGGCGAGGTCGATGCCCGCGGTCAGCACGACCAGCGTCTGCGCGGCGGCAAGGATCCCCACGACGGCGACCTGTTGCAGGACCAGCGTCAGCGTATAGGCACGGAAGAAGCGTTCGCCCGCGAAGAGGCCGAAGAAGGTGATGAGCGCCACCAGAACGATCAGCGGCACCAGCGCCGGGTTGCCATGCAGCACATGTTGCAGCCGTGCCAGGAACGACTTGCGTTCCTCGAACTGGGCGACCGTCTGGTCGGCCTGTTTCACGGCGCTTTCGAATTCCTGCGCTTGGGTCATGCGTCAGTCCCCTCCCTGATACCCCTGCCTCATCCTGCCTCAAGCCTTGGCTTGAAGAAAGGGCGGCACGCGGCCGCCCTTTCCCTGCCCGCCCGTCAGGGGCAGGCAATGTGTCGGGTCGTCCTCAGCCCCAGCAGAGAGCGGTGCCCTCGGCGGTGTCGATCGAGGGCACGCCCTCGGCCGGCTTGTCGGTGACAAGCGACACGCCGGTGTCGAAGAACTCCTTGCCAGGGGTCGGTTCGGGCTTGGTGCCGTCGGCGGCGAACTTGGCGATGGCTTCCACGCCCAGCGCGGCCATCTGCAGCGGGTACTGCTGCGAGGTCGCGCCGATCATGCCGTCCTTGACCGAGGCCACGCCCGGGCAGCCGCCGTCGACCGAGACGATCAGGACGTTGCCTTCCAGACCCACGGCCTTCAGCGCCTGATAGGCGCCCACGGCGGCGGGTTCGTTGATGGTGTGGACGACGTTGATGCCCGGATCGCGCTGGAGCAGGTTCTCCATCGCCTTGCGGCCGCCCTCTTCGTTGCCGTTGGTCACGTCATGGCCGACGATGCGCGGGTCATCCTCGTCGCCGATACGGCTGGCATCCTTCACGTCGATGCCGAAGCCCATCATGAAGCCCTGGTTGCGCAGCACGTCGACGGTGGGCTGCGAGGGGGTGAGGTTCAGGAAGGCGATGCGGGCGTTGGCGGCCTCGTCACCGAGGGTGGCGGCGGCCCAGGCGCCGATCAGGCGGCCGGCTTCGAGGTTGTCGGTGGCGAAGGTGGCATCGGCCGCATTGGCCGGGTCCAGCGGGGTGTCGAGCGCGATGACCAGCAGGCCAGCCTCGCGGGCTGCGGTCAGGGGGCCGACGATGGCCTTGGTGTCCGATGCCGCGATCAGGATGCCGCTGGCGCCGTCGGCCACACAGCTTTCGATTGCCGCGACCTGGCTGTCATGGTCGCCATCGACCTTGCCCGCGTAGGATTTCAGCGTGATGCCCAGCTCGGCCGCCTTGGCCTCGGCACCTTCCTTCATCTTGACGAAGAAGGGGTTGGTGTCGGTCTTGGTGATGAGGCAGGCCGAGGTTTCGGCCGCGGCGATGCCCGCCGACAGCGCAAGCGCGCCTGCGCCCAGAAGGGCTTTGGTCATGGTTTTCATATGGTTCCTCCCAAGGATCGGGGCCTGGCGCCCCTTGCAGTCAACTTACGCGCAGTCCGGCAGTCCTGCTGCGCCGAGAGCTAGAAGACCTGATTCCCTTGCTTGCGTCAAGATAATTAAATCACTCTGATTTATTATTGACAGACTGCCGATTTCCCAAGCACTCTGCCTTAAATCCAGCCGCCGCAACACCGAGTCCCGCCCCGTGAAACTGCATGTCGAACCCAGCGCCGACCTGCGCCCCGAGATGCGTCCGGGAGCGGATGCCGCCGGTCCGCGCGGGTCGAACCAGTCGGGGATGCGGGCCTGGAACGAACGCCTTGTGCTGAGCCTTGTGCGCCAGCACGGGGCGCTGGCGAAATCGGACATCGCACGGATGACCGGCCTTTCGGCACAGACCGTGAGCGTCATCATGCGCGCGCTGGAACAGGACGGGCTGTTGCTGCGCGGCGAGCCGATCCGGGGCCGGATCGGCCAGCCCTCGGTGCCGATGTCGCTGGAGGCGGACGGGGCCTTCTTCTTCGGGCTGAAGATCGGGCGGCGGTCGGCCGATCTGGCGCTGGTCGACTTTCTGGGCCGGGTCAGGGGGGCGCGGCGGAAGGTCTATCGCTACCCCACGCCCGATGCCGTCGTGGCCTTCGTCTCGGAGGCGCTGCCGGCGCTGACCTCGACCTTGCCGGCGGGGCAGCGCGACCGGGTGGGGGGGCTTGGGATGGCGATGCCGTTCCAGCTCTGGTCCTGGGTTCAGGACATCGGCGCCCCGCAAGCCGAAATGGATGCCTGGCGCGAGCGTGACATTCAGGCGGAACTGGCGGCGCTGTCGGGCCTGCCGGTCTTTCTGCAGAACGATGCCACGGCGGCCTGCGGGGCAGAACTGGTCTTCGGGACGGGCGAGAAGCCGAAGGATTTCCTGTATTTCTACTTCGGCTATTTCATCGGTGGCGGGCTGGTGCTGAACGGCCAGCTCTTCACCGGCCAGTTCGGCAATGCCGCAGGCGTCGGCCCGATGCCGGTGCCCGGCCCCGATGGCCGCGTGCGGCGGCTGATGACGGTGGCCTCGCTGTCGGTGCTGGCCCGGGCGATCGAGGCGGCGGGCGGCGATGCCGACCAGCTCTGGCAGCGACCTGACCACTGGGACGTGCCCGCCGGGGTGCTGGACCAGTGGATGACCGGTGCCGCCGAGGGGCTGGCCAGCGCGATCCTGAGCGCCTCGACCCTGCTTGAGATGCAGGCGGTGCTGATCGACGGCTGGATGCCGGTCGAGGTGCGGGCCGAGGTCGTGCGGCGGACCGAGGCCGCCTTCCTGCGGCTGGACCTGTCGGGGGTGGAGCCGCCGGCGATCCGCGAGGGCACGGTGGGGGCCGAGGCCCGCGCGCTGGGCGCGGCGGCGATCCCGCTGTCGCAGCGCTATCTGATCGATCAGAATGTGGGCACGCGCGAGGGGTAGGGCTGCTCCTCGTGCGACTTCGTCTTCTCGTCGCCGGGCGTGCCTTGCGAGGACAAGTCGAAGACGCAGGACGAGCCCCCCTCAGCCCTGCGGCGTCATCGCCTTTCGCTGCCGGGCGCGTTCCAGCCCGAGCTTGCGTTCCCGCCAGATGATCAGGATGCCCGCCAGCACGATCAGCGCCGCCCCGCCCAGCATGGTGAGCGTCGGCACTTCGGCGAAGACGAACCAGCCGATCCCCAGCGCGAACAGCATCGAGGCATAGTCGAAGGGTGCCACCAGTGAGGCATCGGCCTCGCGGTAGCTGGAGGTGAGAAGGATCTGGCCAAGCCCGCCCAGGAGACCCGCGCCGATCAGAAGCCCGGCCTCCCAGGGCGTGGGCCAGACCCAGCCGAAGGGGAGGGTGACCAGGGACAGCGCGGTCGCGGTCAGCGAGAAGTAGAAGACGATGGCCGCCGTCGCCTCGACCTGCACCAGCTTGCGCACGAAGACCTGCGCGAGTGCCGCGAAGACTGCGCCGCCAAGAACCAGCATCGCCCCGAAGGCCTCGGCCATGCTGGCGGTGTCGGGGTCGATCGACAGGCGGGGCGCCAGCACGATCAGGACGCCGATCATGCCGAGGATCACGGCCGAGATGCGGAAGGCCCGCACCTCTTCGCCCAGAAACATCGCGGCGAAGACGACGGTCAGGAGGGGTGCGGCATAGCCGATGGCGGTGACCTCGGGCAGGGGTAGGTAGCCAAGGCCCGCAAAGCCCAGACCCATGGCCAGGGTGCCGACGATCCCGCGCCAGAGATGGCCCATCGGATTCGCGGTCTTCAGCCCGGTGGCCAGTTCCCGCCGCCAGGCAAGCCAGGCGACGATCACCGGAATCGCGAAGAGCGAACGGAAGAACACCGCCTGTCCGGCGGGCACATGCGGCGCGGTGGCCTTGATCATCGCCGCCATCACGATGAAGACCAGGACAGAGGCGAGTTTCAGGGCAATGCCGCGCAGGGGGCGCATCGGGGGGCGCATGGGTCTTTCCGGATCGGACACGGCATCTTTACGCCGCGCATGGTTTCAGGTTCCCTGATCGGAAAGGAGAATGCCATGCCGAAAGCGTCCCTATCCGACAGAATTGACCAGGGCCGGGGGCTTGTGCCCGCCGATCTGGTGTTGAAGGGCGGCCGGGTCTTCGATCTGGTCACCGGGGAGCTGGTGGAAACCGACGTGGCGATCTGCGGCGATACGATCGTGGGGGTGTTCGGCAGCTATTCCGGGCGACGGGAAATCGACGTGGCGGGCCGCGTGCTGGTGCCGGGCTTCATCGACACGCATCTGCATGTGGAAAGCTCGCTGGTCACCCCGCATGAATTCGACCGATGCGTGACGCCGCGGGGCGTGACCACGGCGATCTGCGACCCGCATGAGATTGCCAATGTCTGCGGCGTGGCGGGCATCCGGTTCTTTCTGGAAAGTGCCGCGCAGCTGGTGATGGACCTGCGGGTGCAGCTGTCCTCTTGCGTGCCCTCCACCCATATGGAGACGACCGGGGCGCGGTTGTCGGCCGCGGACCTTGTGCCCTTCAAGGACCACCCCAAGGTGATCGGCCTGGCCGAGTTCATGAATTATCCGGGTGTGCTGATGAAGGACGCAGGGTGCCTGGAGAAGCTGGAGGCCTTTCAGGGCCGCCACATCGACGGCCACGCGCCTCTGCTGCGCGGCAACGATCTGAACGGCTATATCAGCGCCGGTATCCGGACGGAACACGAGGCGACCACCTACGAGGAAGGGCTGGAGAAGCTGCGCAAGGGGATGCGGGTCCTGATCCGCGAGGGGTCGGTGTCGAAGGACCTCGCTTCGCTGGCGGGGCTGCTGACCGAACGCTTCTCGCCCTATCTGGCCTTCTGCACCGACGACCGGAACCCGCTGGACATCGGCGAGCATGGGCATCTGGACCACATGATCCGCACCGCGATTGCCTTGGGCGCGCCGCCCCTGGCGGTCTACCGGGCGGCCAGCCTGTCGGCTGCCGAGGCCTTCGGGCTGAAGGACCGGGGCCTGATCGCGCCGGGCAAGCGGGCGGACATCGCGGTGATCGACAGTCTTGAGGGGTGCCACGCGTCGCTGGTCTTGGCCGGGGGCGTCATCGCCGACGAGGCGGCCTTTGCGGCGCGGGGCCGGACAGAACCGGTGGCGCGGCATTCGGTGAAGGCGCCGGTCGTGCGGCCCGGGGATTTCCGCACCGGCGGCAACCGGGTCGAGACGCCGGTGATCGGCATCCTGCCGGGCAAGATCATCACCGAACATCTGAGCTTCGACGTCGCGCCCGAGGACGGTGACAAGCGCCCCGACCTGGCCCGGGATCTGGTCAAGATCGCGGTGATCGAGCGGCACGGGGTGAACGGCAACCGGGCGACGGGCTTCGTGAAAGGGTTCGGGCTGAAGAAGGGGGCCATTGCCTCGACCGTCTGTCACGATCACCACAACATCGCCGTGGTGGGGGTGGATTACGCCGACATGGCGCTGGCCGCGACCCGGCTGGGCGAGATCGAGGGCGGATTCGTGGTGGTCGAGGGCGGCCGGGTGCTGGCCGAACTGCCCTTGCCGGTGGCCGGGCTGATGAGCCTGGCAAGTTTCGAGGAAGTGCGGGAGGCTTTGGTCGCCCTGCGGGCGGCGGCGCGGTCGTTGGGGGTGGTGCTGGAAGAGCCCTTCCTGCAACTGGCTTTCCTGGCCCTGCCCGTGATTCCGCATCTGAAGATCACCGATTTTGGCATGGTCGATGTGGACCGCTTCGAGGTGATCCCCTGACGGCATCTTCATCCTGGCCGAGGCTGCGGGATCTTCGTTTTCCGGGCGGCGGTCTGCGACCTACGCCCTCGTCCGCGCCGGCTGTTGAGGCGGCGGAAAGAGTTGCCGACGCGGGGGCGCGTGGCCATCCCGTCTTGCGATCATCGCCGCGCGGTCTTGATCGACGGTCCGCCAAGGGTTGTGCGCGAGGCCATTGATCGGCAGGCGAACCTGACCACGACCGGGGTGCAGACCTTCCGGCATGGCCCTTCGAAACGATGGTGTCGGGCAGGGAGGACGAGGTCTCGCGTCAGATGCGTCGAAGTCGGTCGCGGTAGAGGCGACCTCGGCGCGCGATGTCGCGCATGTCGAGCGGCGGTCCGGACGACGGCGCGGCGACGGCGGCAAATGCCGCATCCTGCCGCGCGCGCATCAGTGCCAGCGTTTCTCTCCGGATGGCCGAGGGATGCTCGACGCGCGAACGCATGTCGGGGTTGGTGTTGATCTCATAGACCTGCGGTCGCCCGCCGACGATCGCGAAATCGACCCGGCCGAAACCGATCTCGGCCGTATCGAACACCTGCCGCGCCCAGCCCTCGAGCGGCCAGTCGTCCATCTCGGCGCGTTCCTGTGCATAGTCTTCGGGACGCGCCACGCCGAGCGTGCCGGTCTTCACGACCCAGGCGGCCTCGTGGACCGTGTTGGCCCGAAAGACGGCATTGCCGATCCGGAACGCCGCGTGCTTCTGGAACGTGCCGCTGTCGGGCAGCGCTTCGGCGGCATATTCGACAAAGAGAAGGTCGCGCAGCGCGAAGCCTGCGGCGAGGGCTGCGGCAAGCGCGTCCTCCGCTGCCTGCAGTCCGTGAAGCAGGCCGCCAATCACCCCGCGATGGGCCGCAATCGTGCGCAGGAACACGGGGTAGCGGTCGGGAAAATCCCCGTCCGCCGGCCGCCAGCAGGTGAAGTCGTTGATGCCCTGCCGGTGCAGGTGACGCAGCAGCGCATCGCGCGGACGGAAGCGCCGCGGATCGTTCAGGACCGGCTGCCCGGAGGCGATCAGCCGCTGATGCACGCGCGTGGCAAGATCCTGCTCGGAGGGCGACAGGCGGTCGAAATCCGTCAGGATATAGCCACCGCGCGGCAGTTCGCGGTTCGCTGCGATGGCTTCCCAGGGCAGATTCAGGAAATCGACGCCGAGCAAGGCCAGCCGCTCGGGAAAATCCGCGACGGTATGGGCGCAATCGGCGACGCAGACGTAGACTAGACGACGATCAAACCGTGAGCGGCGCCCTTGACGCTTCAGAATCCAGTTGACCCAGGAAGCGATCATAAGCTTAAACTTCCGCGCATTATCGCATCTGACTTACCATGGAGAAGACAAGAATGGCCATAGTGAAGCTCGATCCGTCCAAGTTGCTGGGCTTCCGGCTTGAAGCCGGTGATGCGGCGCTGTCGGTCAAGGCAGGTCAGAAGGTGGGAGAGAAATTGGGTTTCAAGGACGGGCAGAAGGTCAGCCGCTAAGTCGGCCAAGGCCGTGCCGACGCAGTCATGAGCGACCTTGAGGCTTTCGAGCCCAGCCTGGATCGCGCGATCCGGGTTGACGCCCGCATGCATTCAGCGCTGAAGGACAGCCTTGTGCACATCGCCGAGGCGACAAGCGAAGCGCTTCCTGAAACTGGCCGCCTTCTTGATCCGGTCATCACGAGGATCGAGCGTGGGGCGCGCATGCAGCCTGCGACCTTCGGCCTCTACTTCCAACTGGCCGAACTGCTGTTTGACGGCGATCTCGTTGGTGCGACGGGCGTTGCCACCGAAATTGCGGCACTTGCTCCTGCCTTTCGGCCACGTCCGGTGCGGATGCGCGGACAAGGCGATGCCGCGGACCTCGAATCGGTGCTTTCCCGCCGCATGGGGCAGGGTTTCGCCCATTATGCCCCGATACCCACGGCCACGGGCGAGGCGTTTCGGACCCTGCTTGACGAAGGTTTCGGGTTGCTTGCCGCAGGCGCCCCGGAGCTTCACGACGAGATCCAGACGATCCTGAGCGAAATCCTCCTGGCCCAGGCGCCCGACGGCGCCGTGATGGAATTCGACGGCGCCTCTCATTATCAGTTCTGGGGCCTTCTGTTCCTCAACCCCAAACATCACCGCACGCCTCTTGCCGTGGCCGAGGTCCTGGCGCACGAAGCAGGGCACAGCCTGCTGTTCGGTCTGACGATCGATGAGCCGCTGGTTCTCAACCCCGATGACGAGCTTTTTCCGTCGCCCCTGCGGCTTGATCCGCGCCCGATGGACGGGATCTATCATGCGACCTTCGTGTCCGCGCGCATGGCCTATGCGATGGAGCGGCTGGCCGAAAGCGGTGTGCTGTCGCCTGCCGAGCGCGATCAGGCATGGCGCGAGGCCGAGAAGGACCGGTCGAATTTCGCGGCGGGGCATGCGGTGGTCCGCGCGCATGGTCGGCTTAGCCGGTCGGGGCAGAAGATCATGGCGAATGCGGCTGCCTGGATGGACATGACGGCCTGACCGCAAGGTCGCCTGATCCGCGGCGCAAGCCATCGGCGACCGCCGACCCGGCTGGTCGGGCCTTCGCGCGGGCGGGCAGCCACCCCCGGGATCGCAAGACCACGGCAGCGCGCTTTCGTGCAGGAAGCCGAACGGCACCGGCCGCGGTGCCTGGTCCTGCTGGCAAGTGGCGGAGGGACGGGCGCGGATGTCCTCGGGCTTGCTCAGCTGCTCGATCCGGCCCCCCGAACCTGACTGGGACAGCACGACCACCGGATCGGCCAGTTCCATCGCCTCGTCCTGGTCATGGGCGACAAGGACAGTGGTCAGGCCGGTGGTGTCGTGAATCGCGCAGGCCCTGACGCAGTTCGCGGCGCACCTTAGGCATCCAGCGCGCCGAAACAGCCAAATCTGCGCAGAATGAGTCATGCAAGGACCCGGATGCGGCCTGCGCGTCTCGGGCGGCATCCAGAAGATGTTGTCGGCAAGCGTCGCATCCAAGCACAAGACAAATGAAGGGTTCAATGATGGGTATGGGCCCCTTAAGGCCTATGTTTCTCTTTGCTATCAGTGCTGCTTGGCAGTGCGTCCAGACGGATGTGAACGGGTCTCGGTTCGCCCAACCCGGCGGAAGGGACTTGCAATGGTCTTGCCTGCCATTACGCTGCTGGCGTTTTTCCGGTTCAGGACAGGGGTTAGCGGTTGACAGCGCCCGACACGCAAGAGCCTAGCGTCAACGATCCGCGCGCGCCGAAACCTGCGCGCGGAAGCCGGGGGCAAAGGCTGTGGCGCAAGGCGCAGCGGTTCCTCGTCGTCCGGAAGAAGCTGTCGACACGCAATCTGGAGCGGTTGTGCCGCGACTATGCCACAACCGCCCGGGTACTGGTCGTGCATTCCGAGGATGTCGACCATGCCCCCTATTTCCCGAACGCCTTTACGGTGACGAAACGCCCCGATGTGCCGGCCGACATGCATGTCGACCTGCATTACCGGGACCTGTCGCGGATCGAGAGCAACAGTTTCGAGATGGTGCTTTGCACCGGCCTTCTGGAACATGTGCCAGACCCCGCCCGCCTGGTGGCCGAGTTGCACCGGATCGTGCAGCCCGGTGGCCGGGTGGTCGTGGCGGCAAGCGCGGTCTTTTCCTTTCATGAATGCCCGGACAACTTCTTTCACTTCACGCCCTATGGGATGCGACTTTTGCTGAAGGATTTCAGCCGGATCGAGATGTTGCGCGGGTCCAGCCAACCGTTCGAGACCATCGGCATCCTGCTTCAGCGCATTCTGCTGCAATGCGACATCTTTCCCCCCGTTCGCCCGCTGATCGAGGCGATGGCCTGGTCGATGCGCCTGTTCGATGTCACCATCCTGCGCCAGTACGACACGCGCCACATCCAGGACGAGCGGACGATGACCGATTCCATGCTGCCCTCGAACATCCATGCCGCAGCGATCAAGTGACCTTGGCGACCCGGTTCGTCTGACCGGGTGTTCGGCGTGACGGACAGGATCGGAACACCCCTGCCCGAGGACAGTGTCGACATCTGCGTGATCGGCAGCGGGCCGGCCGGTGCCATTGCGGCCGTGCACCTGGCCCACGCCGGCCGCCGGGTCGCGCTGATCGAGGCCGGTGGGCCGGAAGCGGTGGCCGACAGCGGCCTGGGCCTGGCAAGGATCGATGTCGGCGAGGCCGCCGATACCGCCTTTGGCCGGGCCTGCGGTCTGGGCGGGTCGTCCGGTCTCTGGGCCGGTCGCATGGCCCCCCTTCAGCCAGAGGATCTGGCGCCAAGGCCGGGGGTGCCGCTGTCGGGCTGGCCCTTCGCGCTTGCCGAACTGCAACCCCATTACCAGCGCTCTGCCGCCCTGCTCGGGTGCCCGGACCCGGTTCCCCCGGGCCTGCCGCCCGGCTGGGAGCCGCTGCAGGCCGATCCGGAGGCGCGGGTGCTGCCGTTTCTCTGGGCTGCCCGTCCGTTCCGCGTGGCCGATTGGCTGCAGGACGAGGCCCGTCGTCTGCCGCAGCTTTCCGTGACGCTCAACGCCCAGTGCCTGGCCTTGCGTCAGGCAGCGGACGGACGGGTTACCGCCGCGCAGATCCGCCGCCCCGACGGCACCTTGCAGAGCTTTGCCGCACCCTGTTTCATCCTGGCGGCCGGGGGGTTGGAGACGCTGCGCATTCTCTTCAACTCCACCGACCACTGCGCGCAGGGCCTGGGCAACCAGACCGACATGCTGGGACGCTGCTTTTCAACCCATCCCAAGGCGGACCTGGCCTTGATGACCTTCCGGCAGCCCGTCACGGCCGGGACGGCGCTTTTGTCAGACCAGCGGCTGGCGGATGGGTCGGTTCGGCTGGGCCTGGGGTTGTCGGCAGGGGCGCAATCTGCCTCGGGGGCGCTGAACCATTACATCCAGCTGTCGCCGATGGCGGAATACCGGGCAAGCCGGGCCTTCCTTTCGGCAAGGCGGCGGCTGGCGAAACTGCCGCCGATCCTGCAACGGCAACCCGCGCTGCACGGCTTTCTGGCCGGGGCGGGACTGTGGGCCTTGTCGGCGGTCGGAAGGGCCGGGGGGCTGCAACGGCGCACGCGCCTTGCCGTGGTGCGCGGTTTTCTGGACCAGCACCCCGACCCTTCGAACCGGGTTCGGCGCAGTTCTGCCCGCAGTTCCGACGGGATGCCCTGCATCGATCTTTTCTGGCGCTTTACCGACGATGACAGGACCTCGGTCCTGGCCTTTCTGGACCGGCTTGACGCGCGGCTGCAGGCGGCCGGGGTCGGGCAATTGGACACGCGGGCGCTGCGCCTGGGCAAGGCCTGGGAACTGACCGTTCTGCATTCGCATTTCCTTGGCGGCACGCGGATGGGCAGCGACCCCCGAACCAGCGTTACCGATGCGGATGGCCGCGTGCATGGCGTGCCAAACCTTTACATCTCGGGCCCCTCGCTGTTTCCGACCTTTGGGCATGCCAACCCGGTCCTGACCCTCGGCGCGCTTTCCCTGCGTCTGGCGCAACGCCTGGGCGGCAATCGGGGCTGACCGGATATGGCAGAGCGCATCACCTATGTCTCCGGCTCGACGCTGCCATCAACAGCAGCCAATGCGGTGCATGTGATGAAGATGGCCGACGCCTTCAGCCGCGCCGGACATGCGGTGCAGCTGATCGCCCGGGAGAACGCCGACGCGCGGATCGACGAGATGGAGTTGCGGGCGCTTTACGGCGTGTCCTCAGGGTTTGTGATCCGCAGACTCCGGGCTGCCAGCCCCCGGTCCTACCGCCTGCGCTGTCGTCTGGGGCTGCTGCCACTGGGCTGGGTTCGGCGCGGCACTCTGGTCTATACCCGGGTTCCGCAGGTGGCGGCCGACGCGGCCCTGCTGCGCCACCCCTGCATTCTGGAACTGCATCACCCGGTCACCGGGCGGGCCTTGCGGGCGACCCGGCGCTATCTTGCCCGCGCGCCGCAATCTGGCCTTGTGGTCATCACCCAGGCCTTGCGCGACTGGGCGGTCGACATGCTGGGGCTTGCGCCGGACCGGGTGATCGTCGCCGCCGATGCGGCTGATCCGCTTTCAGGTGGCGTGGCACCCGCCTTGCCGCCTGCGGGCAGGCTGCGGGTTGGCTATCTTGGGCATCTCTATCCCGGCAAGGGGATGGAGCTGATCGCCGACCTTGCCGCCCGCCTGCCCGAGATGGAGTTTCTGGTCGTCGGCGGCACAGCGCAGGATGTGCACCGCTGGCGGATCGCGGCTACGGAGATGCCGAACCTTCGTCTGGTGGGACATGTGCCGCACAACCAGACCGGGGGCTGGCTGCGCAGCTTCGATGTGGCCCTGCTTCCCAACCAGACAAAGGTCGCGACGGCTGACGGCGGCACCGATATCGGGCCCTGGACCTCGCCGCTCAAGGTATTCGAATACGCCTCGGCCGGCCTTCCGATCATCGCCTCGGACCTCGTGAACCTGCGCGAGGTTCTGGTTGATGAGAGAACGGCCCTGCTCTGCCCGCCCGAGGCGCCCGAACACTGGGTCGGCGCGCTGCGGCGGCTGGCACTTGACCCCGCACTGCGGCACAGGCTGGGCGCAGCCGCGAAGGCCGAACTGGGCGCCCGGCATACCTGGGACAACCGCAGCGCCACGATTCTGGCGGCGTGGCAGGCAATGCGCGGCGGGTGACCGGGCTCAGGCCCCGGTGCCTGGCCCGGTGTGGCTTGCTTCGGACAGCATGCGCTCCCAGGCGTCATGGATCACCTGCGGGTCGAAACGGCGCAGATAGCCGCGCGCCTTCTGGCCCAGGCTGACGCGCAGCGCGGGGTCGGCGATCAGGTCCGCAAGGGCCAAGGCAAGGCTTTCCGCCCTGTCCTCGACCAGCAGGCCCGACTGGCTTTCGGAAATGACCTCGGCGGAAAAGGCGCAGGCCTTGAGCCCGATGACCGGCAGGCCATGGGCCATGGCTTCTGACATGGCTCGGGAAAAACCTTCGTAGAGCGACGGAAAGGCAAAGATCGCCGCGCGGCGATAGGCGCTGTCGATATCGGGGACCGTCCCCATGAAGCGAAGCCGGTCTGCCACGCCGACCGCATGAGCCATGGCCTCCAGCTTGCCCCGATCCGGGCCGTCACCGAAAATCTCGACCCGCCAGTCGGGATGGCTTGGGGCCAGGCGGGCAAAGGCCGAGATCAGCAGCGCGTGGTTCTTGGCCGGAACCAGCCGACCGACACTCAGGATCAGGCGCTCGTGCCGCTGGTCCTCGGGGTGATCGGGGACAGCCGGGCAAGGGTTCGGGATCACCACGCAGCGCGGCTGCACGCTTTCGGGCAGGGCCTGACGATAGCGCTCCAGCTGCACCACCACCCGGGCGGCACTGCCCTGGGCCTGGTCCAGACCGGTCAGCTTGCGGCTGCGCTTGGCCCGAAGCTCCTGCAGCTTGGCGGCGGGGTCGTTGCGGTGGCACAGCACCAAGGGAACCTCCAGCCCGCGCAGGCGCTTTGCGACATAGGCAAAGTTCGATACCAGAAAGACGATGACCACATCCGGGCGGCTTTCCTGGACCATCGCCCGCAGCGACACCGCCCAGAGCCGCTTTTGCAGCGAGGCGCCGAGGCGAACCAGACGGCGCAGTACCGGCTGCGTGCGGCCTTTCGCCGGGCCGGCCCCTTGCGCCCAGCGGCACAGGTTGCGCCGCCGGACCCGAGGGTCGAGGGCATAGAACGGAACGGCATCCGCGCGGACCCCAGGTTCGCGGACCACGAAGGTTACCTCATGGCCCCGCTCGCACAGCGCATTCATGAGGTCGGCAAGGCTCCGCTCGGCCCCGCCGCCGCGCAAGGCGTAGAACTGGTCGATGAAGAACAGAAGCCTCATGCATCCTTGCCCCTCGATCGGGGCAAAGCGCTCCGCGCAAGCGCTTCGATCGTCACAAAGCCTGCATGCCAAGCCCGATAGAGTATCCGTTCGGCCCGGGTTGCCCCAGCAAGATCGGCAAGAGGCATCGGGCGGACCCCGGCCTTTGCCGCAAGCTGAAGATGGCGGCGCACAAGGAACCGCCGGGCGTCGCCGTCGTGCAAAAGGAACGCCCTGTGGCGCTGAATGATCGTTGCGAACGCCTCTGCCCGGTCGGCCCGGGACAAGCGTCTGGTCATCTGACCAAGCTGGCCCGGGACATCCTGGTGACAATGATAGCGGACGCCCGGTCGGGCCGAGAACCATTGCCGCAGGCCCAGGCTCATCAGGCGACAGCTGTATTCCGTGTCGGAATTGGTGGCGAGCGTCTCCAGCAAGGGCCCGGCCGCCAAATGGGTTTCGCGCCGCAGCCACAGACCGCTGCTGAAAGCGAAGGTCCGGGATCGGAACGCCGCGTCAACCGGAACCAACCCTTCACGCAACCCGCGCCGCCGCAGGACTGGGCGCCTGCCGGCGCGCACGACCTCGACAGCAGCGGTGCCGAAGTCGGGAAGATCATCGCCGGTCAGCGCTGTTGTCAGCACATGCTGGCAGTAGCCTGAAAGCAGTTCGTCATCGTCGTCCAGAAAGAACAGGATGGCGCCGCGTGCGTGACGCAGCCCCCGATTGCGGGCCCCGGAACTGCCGCGCCGACCAGTGTTCGCGATCACCCGCAACCTGCCATCGCCGATCTTGCCAAGGCTGCTTTCCGCGGACGTCTGATCGGAGTCGTCCACAACGATCACTTCTCCGTCCGCAGGCAAGCCGCGCAATGCCGATTGCACCGCACGCAACAGAAAGAGGGGGCGGTCCCGGGTGGGAATGATCACGGAACAGGACGGCAATGCCAATACTCAGTCGAACAGGAAACAGGGCCGCTGCCGTCGCGGGTGAACTGCTGGTTCGCTGATTGCCCCGAAACGGGCTGCCCGTCCAAAAACCCTCACCTTTGCAGAAGACCCCTTCAGCACCTGCCGATAGCCCAAGAAGCAGCCAAGGGCTCATTGCAGTCAAGGGGCTTTCAGGCAATCCCGCCGCCTTTCGAGGACCAACGTCTGGCGTTCATCCATCGGCCGGGTGCGTCGGCCCCGTCCCAGCGTCGCTTCCGAAAGGTGGCGGTGCTGTCAGGCGGATGCGAGCCAGTCTCCGTTACCCTTAGGGCGCACGTCTGGACCGGGACGATGATTGCATTGGATGTGAGTGACTGACGAAGGGGAGTTCAGCCCTTCTGCACGAGAAGCCGCGCTGCGTTTCCATAGGCTGCGTCGGCCAAGTCAGACACAACGCCGAGCCGCTGCAGTCCTTTACGCCCAGCCGCCGCCTTGCGTTGACGCAGATCGAGGATGATAGCACCTTCATGGGAAACCTGATTGCGAAAGAAGTCCTCATAGGTCTCCCACGGGTAATGGAAGCCGCAAGAGATGAAGCTGACGGCAATGTCTACCGGCTCCAGGTCTTCCAGAGTCTCCGCGCCGGGATTGCGGCAAATCACCGACCCTGCAGGCACACCATTGGCCGTGAGAAAGCGCTGCGCCACGTCGAGGTTTGAATAGGCCGCGCCCTGCTCGCGGAAGCCAAAATGCCGCGCCACACTGTGTTCCAGGTCGATGAGCACGAGCTTCCCTGGAAAGTCGCGCCAGAAGAACAAATCGAACATCGCATAGCCGCAGCCAATATCTGCGATGCTTTGCGGGCGGCGGGCCAACGCATCGAGCGCGGGCTTCAACTCCAGATATTCGAGCCAGATAATGCTGGCTGCGCGTCGGATCAGCGTGTCGCCCATCCGGTCAACCAGTGCCAAAGCCGGGGAGGCATCGCCCTCGGACCATGCTCCTACAACCTTGCCGGGACGGGGCTGGTCGCGGATGATTTCCGAGCGTTGCAGAATCAAGTTTACCACGTCGCTCGGCTCGAACATCTTTGTTTCGAGGCTACTGATTTGCGGTGCGTCTAGTGCGCCGAGCATCTGTTCGAAGGTAATCATGGAGCTTTCCCAAGGCACGTGTTTGCACCCGGCTGCCAAGGGGAATTCGTCAAGGCAACCGCGGGTCTGGCGCCAGTACTGAACCTAAGCCGACATTCCCCAAGTGGTCTGCCGCTTGGTGGCAAGATCGAGTGAATCTGCCATCTGAACAAGTGTTTTCGCCTTTGTGCCGTGCTGGAGGTCTCGGAAGCGCTCGGAGTTTGGCGGATCGGGCCAAGACCCCGCACCTTCCCGGCCCTGCACCGGCGTTTTCAGCGCATTGGACAGACCTGTCCTGCCGCTTTCGTTCCGTTCGTGCTGGGATCTTGGTCACGTGCATATCCGAACCGGACGCTTGCAAGTGCAGTATGTGAAGGGCGGCTAGCGGCTTGACCGTCCATAGTTGTGCCGCAAGGCACGAGCGGATGCCCAAGATCGAGGCAAAGGCCAAGTCCTGTGGCCCATAGTGTCCCAGTCGGCTGACAACAGCCTTGCCATCAAGCGTTTTCCATATGTGGGGCTTTTGGGGGGTAGAAATGCAAACACCTCAGAAAGCAAAACCATTTCAATGGTGTATGGCGGTGCTGTCAGACGAATGCGAACCAGTCTCCGTTACCCCAGCCCCACCTTGGGGTTAGGCAGTGAGAAGGCCGCGCCACTCGGCGAGAGCGGCGGCTCAGGTCTGTTTGTAGGTGTTGCGGTCTTGGAGGTGGCGCTCCGTCGAAAAGTGGTTGTGGACCGAGGCATGAACTGAGGCGAACTTCTGTAAACTTCGCGAGCGCCGGAACCGCAACATCGCCCGCTCGCGTCGTCGGAACGGCAAGTGCGAGTTTTCGGCCCTGTTGTTGAGCCAGCGCCCCATCTCGCGGTCATCGCCGCGTCAGAGGTCCTTCAGGGCGGCGCCATAGGATCGAAGCCGATCCGTCACGATCGTATCCGGTCGGCCATGCCGTTTCATCGATTTCTTCAAGAATTTAAGGGCTGCCTTGCGATCGCGCGTCTTGGTGACGATGCTTTCCAGCACCTCGCCTTCGTGATCGACAGCCCGCCAGAGGTAGTGCGTCACCCCGTTGATCTTCACGTAGACTTCGTCGAGATGCCACTGCCATTGGCGGCAAGCGCGTATTGCCTCGACACGCTTTCCCCTGATCTCGGCGGCAAACATCGGGCCGAACCTGTTCCACCAATACCGGACCGTTTCGTGGCTGATTTCGATGCCACGCTCGTGCAGAAGATCCTCGACGTTCCTGAGCGACAGTGGGAACCGGATGTAGAGCATCACTGCCAGGCGGATGATCTCGGGGCCCTTCTTGAAGTAGCGAAATGAGGAGCGTCTAATCATCGCGCGAGGCTAGCCGGGCGTCATGGTCGGCTCAAGCCAAGTTCCTCTGACAACACCCAAAGCGCAGCACCTCCACGAACGCCGTCGTGGGGGATGGGGGCAAGCCGAATACCCCATCTGACCCTACGGCGGACACCTGGCCAAAAGGGCCTCGACCAAGGGTTGTTCAATAGCTGCAATCTTACTACTCTGCCTTGAATTGCCGCTTGAGGGACAGAGGATTGTCTAGACAGACAAGCGCTACCGGCAACAGGACGCGGTTCGAACGTCAGGTTCCCTGGACCATCAGTCGGCATTCAACACTCCACCAGATGGCCTGGCAGTTCCTGGCCACTTGCAGCCTGGTGTTTGGGGTCTGGTATCTATGGTGGAGATGGACCGCGTCTCTGAACTTCGACGCTCTTTGGTTTTCTCTGCCTCTGGTAATCGCCGAGACCGGCGCCTTCTTCGGCCTTGTCTTGTTTACTATGAATGTCTGGACTGACCGGGCCCCGCCGCGCGGCGCCCTCCCCGAGACTTTCCGCGATGTCACCGACAACCCGGATGCACCGGACCGACCGCTGTCGGTCGACGTGTTCTTCACCACCTACAGCGAAGATCCGGAGATTGTCCGGCTGGGGCTGAAAGACGCGCGGCTCATGACCTATCCATTCCCCATCGACCTGCGGCTACATGTTCTGGACGATGGCCGACGGGCTGAGATGGAAGCGACCGCGGCGGCCGAGGGGGCGAACTATATCACGCGGACCGACAACATCGGATTCAAGGCTGGCAACTTGCGCAATGCGATGGCCCACACCTCGGGCGATTTCGTAGTGATCTGTGATGCAGACACCCGGCCTTTGCCAAATCTCCTGATTGAGACGCTTGGCTATTTCCGGGACCCCAAGATGGCCTGGGTCCAGACTCCACAATGGTTCTGGGACATTCCGCCTGGTGTGCCCTTGGCAGCAGCGCTTGGGCGTCGGTTGGGGCGGTTCGGGCGGGCCATTGGCCGGAAGATTGAAGCGCTGATTGGCCCAGTCCGGCTTGGCGAGGATCCCTTCGGCAATGATCCGCAGTTGTTCTACGACTTCATCCTGCGCCGGCGGAACTGGGCAAATGCTGCATTCTGCTGTGGTGCCGGATCAGTTCACCGCCGTGAGGCCGTTATGGAAATGGCGATCCGGGAATGGGCCAGCGAGGTAGATAATGCGGTGGCGCGGCAAGAACGGGCAGTCCGGCGCCTGACCAAAGAAGCGGCGATCGACCAACGCCTGGCTGAAGCCGCCCGGATGTCAGGGGCAAGGGATGTCGATTTCGCACCCTTCAAACTGCATGTCTCCGAGGACATCTACACTTCGATCCGGCTCCACGAAGATCGAGAGCGGGGCTGGAGATCCGTCCAACATCCGGTGGTTGTCTCCCGGATGATGTCGCCAAACGACTTGTTGAGTTGGACGATACAGCGGTTTAAGTACGCCGGCGGAACGCTGGATATTCTGCGAACGGACAACCCGCTGTTTCGTCGCGGACTGACCTTCTGGCAAAAGGTCATGTACGGAGTGACCTTCTATTCCTACCTTTCGCCCCTGTGGAACATTGTCTTCATTGTCTGGCCAATAATCTTCCTCTTCACGGCTCTGGTGCCTGTCTCGACCTATTCGATGGAATTCTTCCTGCACATTGTGCCCTTCCTGCTCTTGAACGAACTCGCGCAGCTTTGCGGCCTCTGGGGTGCCAAGACAATGGCCGGACGGCGCTGGTACATGGCCATGTTCCCTCTGAACCTGAAGGCACTTTGGACAGTCGCCCGGGGAGAACGAATCTCGTTTCCGGTTACGCCGAAAGACCGGACCGAAGGGAGGTTCCTGCATCTTGTCAGATGGCAGATTCTGCTGGTGTCCCTAACGCTTGCAGGGATGGTCTGGGCCTGGAGTCTACATCTGAGCGGACTCGGGAACTACTCGCTGGGCGGATTGATCGCGAATACCGTCTGGGGCGCGAACAATGTTCTTTCGCTTCTGCCGATCATCCGGGCGGCTGTCTGGACACCCGACCCTGAATTCGATGTGCCAGTCATGGAGGGGAAAGCGCTTGAAGCAAAGTGAAGCGATGACCGGAGCGCGCGCGCATATCGTATGGATTCTGGCGCTGGTCCTGTCGACCACCGCAGTGATTTACCTGGAGAATCTTGATTTGGGTGCGCCTCGGCAGACTTGGACGCCTTCAGAAAGACTTACCACCTCCGTAACAGAAGCCCTTCAGGCTGCCGAGCAGCGCTATTTAGATGCATCTGATGCCCGTTCAGCGGCAGCACTGGTACTGGCGCTAACGACAGCCGTTCAGGCCGGCGTCGTGGAGGCCGCGGACGTACATGCGCGAGTTGCGACCCTAAGCGCCGAAGCTGCCAATGCGCCCGAATGGGGGGCCCTCGCCGTCATCTTGGAGCTTACTTTCGGCGAATGATCGGGCCGACAACCGCCGATAGCTAACGACGGTTCCGTACCAAGCGCAGGCGCACCTGATCCCCGATTTGCACAAAGCCAACCTCGTCCATGGACAGAACTATCAGAGATAGCCCTCGTCCCCGCTCAGAAAGGCTATCGAGGTCCAGCTTCTCAGCGTCCAGCTTACGCTGACCCGCACCGTCGAACAGCTGTGGCATCGGAGGGGAGCCGTCAGAAATCTCGACCACCACGCGCGAGTCTGAAACGTTCAGGAATATCCCAATTTGCTGTTGGCAGCCCGGTGGGCCATGCTGAATCGAGTTCGTCACGGCCTCAACCACGGCCAGTTCCACACTCGCTGCGGCGTCGTCGTCCAAAGTTCCCCCAAGCCATATTCGAAGCTGATCAGCTGCCCGGCCAAGTTCGCCAAGGTCTCGGTCAATCTTCATGCTGGCTTCAAACGACATCCTCGTGGCAGTCATCCTTCCAATGCTTTGATCGCATCGGGTACGCTGGCATTGACTGCGAACACCCGATCCATCCGTGTCAAGTTGAACAGCTTGGCCACCGGTGGCGCCAAGGCCGCCACCGCAAGCGTGCCTGTGGGACCGAGCAGCTTGGCCGCCGCGATCAACGCACCCAAGGCTGAACTGTCCATAAAGGTCACCTCGCCCAGGTCGAGAACAATGCTTCGTTCTCCCTGATTGATCCGCTGTATCAATTCTTCGCGGAGCGCTGGAGCGGTACCCGCGTCCAGCCGAGGTTGCTTAGGCCGCAAAACGCAAATCCCACTAAATCTATCTTCGGTGATCTTCATCAATCCTCGTTCCTTCCAGAACAACGATGGTCACGTCGTCATCCAAAGTATCGTTGCCACGCCAAGAACGCATTGCAGCGTCCAGCTTGGCGATCAACTGATCCGTCGAGCTTCCCTTTACTCCTCGTACCAGCTTCTGCAGCCTGTCCTCCGAGAAGGGCTCCCCTGCCGGGTTCTCCAGCTCCAGTACACCATCGGTGACCAACACCAAACGATCATCGGGTCCAAAAGCAAACGGTATCGCGTCGAACGTCGCCTTTGCAAGGGCCCCAATGGGAAGACCTCCATTGCCCAATACGGCCAGGTCGCCGTTGGATCGCAGAAGAATCGGTGAGGGATGCCCGGCCTGCACTAGAACGCCTTGGCCATTCTTTGGATCGATCTCGGCCAGCACCAGAGTGAAGTAGGGCAGATCGCTGGGCCACTCCAGGTTAATTTCTTGCGCCAGGTCCGCCAAGCTCATGCCTTGCTCTCGCTGTAGGATGACCTGCGCGACGGTGTATTTCGAAGCAATTGAAACAAGAGCCGCTGCGGCGCCGTGACCCGCAACGTCGATCTGGAACACAATAATGCGACCGTCGGGCTGGTGCAGAACATCGAATGTGTCGCCAGCCAAGAAGTGCGACGGCCGGAAGTAGGACGACAGCGACACTCCGGCCATCTGCGCCTGCTGCGGCAAGAGCGATGCCTGGATAGCCGCTGCGGCCTCAAGGTCTGTCTTCAAGTGAGCGAACGTTTCCTCAAGACGACCGTGCAGCTTCAGCAACTCGAGCTGTAGTGACTGACGGCGTGTCGCGTTCACCTTGAAAACGCGCAGGGCATCGTGCATTGCCCCGATCTCGCTAATCCGGCTTGGCTTTGGCAGGGGCACCTCAAGATTGCCCTTTGCAAGATCGAGCATCGTGATGCGTATTCTTTCGAGCGGGCCGACCACCCCGGCCAAGACAACCCAAACCGACGATGCCGAGATCACTACTGAGATACAGAAGACCAGCACCCAAGCAAGCATGTAGGTCAGCGTTTCGTTCCGCAGCGCTGTGACCCTGTCTTGCGACACTCGGAACGTTGCAGCTTGCAGCTCGTCCAGCTGCAAGATTGCAGCGCTCGAAGCCCGTCGCCATTGCCGGGTGGCCATTTCAAGCCCATTTCCCGATAGCAGAGCTTGCCTGAGCGCGCGCTCTGCCTCAGCGTAAATCGTTGCGTCAAAGGTTCCAATGTCCAAACCGTTCCGGCTGCTGTCGAGAGCAGAAAGAAACTCTTCGACTGGCAGTACCGGCACGGCAGCCACGAGTTCGACCGACGTCAAAGGAGCCGACTCCGCCTCACTCAGACTGCCCATCGCTTCGCTTCGCCGAACAACCTCGAATTCCATCAGGGCATTTTTCTTCATGATCTCGTCAAGCAGGATCAAGGTCAAAGTGCGCAGGTATTGCAGTGTGAACAGGTTCTGGACCGAACTGCCTTGGGCAAGAAGCTGAAGCCTGATCTCACGCAAGTCCGCGACTGCAAGTGATACGCCTTCGAACCAGCGCACAGCCGCTGCCTGACGCGCTTGCGAGCCCGGGGGCAACGACAGGGCCCCCTCTGCCGACTCGCGCAGTCTCGGCAATTGCTCCGAGAATACCGACGTGACCCGTGCTTCCAAATCTCCTGAGATCGGCCAGTCTTGTTCATCATGGGCAGCGCGATAGGCAGCAAAACTGCGATCTGTCTCTGTCGCGGTTTCCCGTCGCTCAGTCGTTCCGGTTGCAAGGGCAAGAAACATGGCGTCGCGCTCACGCGCGAGCGCCAGCGCTGCGCGGACCAACTGTGCCCGTAAGATGTTGGTCTGAAGTTGCTGACTTGCCTCGCTGTGCTCCTTGTACAGGTCGGACACCTGCATGCCAGCCAAGGCAAGGACAATGATGCCCAAAGACCCGATTAGGGCCAGCAAGGTTGATCTTATGGTCGCAAAGGGCATGAAGTGTCCTGGATCTTGCAAGGCATGGCTTCCCTTAGGAATCTGCCGGGTTTTCTCCAGCCTATTCGAGATCGACTGAATGACTTCGCTTGTCGGCGAAAACATATGCGTTATACCTGCAGTCTGGGGCCATTCACAGTGACGGCATGGCAGAGTTTCCATTGGGTCCGAACGAAACCGAACGCTTGCGCATACTACGCGCAAGTGGTCTTGTTCATGGCCTAGTGGTGCCAGGTCTTGATGCGCTTTGTGCGGAAGCAGTAAGGCATTTTGGCGTCAGGACGGCGATTGTGACCTTGCTTGACGCCGACGTACAGGTCCTGAAGGCCAAGTGTGGCATCGATGCGGATCGTACTCCGCGAAAGGTCGCCTTCTGCAACTTTACCATTCTGAGCGATCAGGTCTTCACGGTCGAAGATGCCTTGGCGGACGCACGGTTTTCAGCGAACCCGCTTGTGACCGGACCACCGTTCATCCGGTTCTATGCGGGGGCTCCCTTGGTCTTTATGGAGGAAGTGCGCCTCGGCGCCTTTTGTCTCCTTCACCCTGAACCACGCAACTTTACGCTTGGCGAGCGCGCCGAACTGCAAGAGATGGCGGACCGTGTGACCGATGCCATCTCTGATGCATGGTTTGCGCTTGACATGCGTCGGTAGACACTGAGCGTACAGGTAGCCAAGAGCAGGTTTCGAGGCATGGGCAGAGACTGCTCTGGGCAGACATTTACCGGTCGTGCCTCGGGATCGAAACCTAGTCGAGGCGAACCTCGGATTACGGCGCGGCACTGGCGTGATCGCCCGTCTGCGTTGATGCCGCATGCGTGCGCCTTGGCGTAGTGATGCTATCGGCAGTGATCCGATTAGGGCCCATCTCGCTCCCTCATGTGCGAATATCGCGGTTTGTGTATCGGCGTCAGCAGTGACATAGTGGGGTCGCAACTGGAGACCATGCCCGTGCGAATCCTCGCCGTCGATGACGACAGTTACATTCTTGAACTGATACCCATGATCATTGCGCAGCTTGGGGCGCATGAGGTTGCTCTGGCATCGTCGGCGGACGAGGCGCTCACGGTCATCCAAGGGGCAGCTGATCCCTTTGACTGCTTTCTTCTCGATATCCAGATGCCCGGGATGGACGGGATCGACCTTTGCGGTCGCGTCAGGTCCATGCCCGCCTATGCAAAGGCTCCCATCATCATGCTAACGGCGATGACGGAAAAGCCATTCATCGATCGAGCCTTTGCGGCCGGTGCAACCGACTATGCCACAAAGCCCTTCGACTTGCATGAACTCCGTGCGAGGCTCCGTGTGGCAGATCTTCTGGTAAAGGCGATCAGGAGTCGAACGGAAGATGAACATTCCGCAGATCAAGACATTGCGGCGCAGGTCGAAATTGGAGCAACCACAATTGCCGACGTTCCGAACGTTGTCTCTGTGATGGCACTTGGAAATTACCTGGCTGCGTTGTCGACAAGTGGTCTTCACAGCACTCAGGTGTTTGCCATCGAAGTTGACGGGTTTGCGGCTGTTTCCGCCAAAGCTTCTGCCAGCGATCGCAGTTACGCCCTGACTGAAATTGCCGATACCATTGCGACAGTCCTCAAGCCGCACGGGTATCTCATGGCCTACGCGGAGCAGGGGTGCTTCCTATGCGTCTCCAACAGTCCAAGCCTGCATGATCCTGAATACATGGAGAGCGAGATGGGCAGCATATTTGACGACAAACTCTGCGTACTGGACAGCGGCGATCCAGTAGACATCGACTTTGCCGTCGGCCAACCTTTGCAGCCTGGAATTGTAAAGACCCAGGGCGCTGCCTTCCTTTTCGATCGAGCCATCGCACGAGCGCAGGCTAGAGCGAATGCCCGTCGGACTTCTCCGCGCCCACCCAATATTTGCTGGATACCGGACGTCGGCTAACTCTTCGATTCACAAGCTTATGAAGCGGATCGCAAGGTGAACCAGAAAGTGGTTGTGTCCTCATCACTTTCATAACCAATGCGACCGCCCATCTGTTCCACAATCTCCTTGCAGATACTTAGGCCAAGCCCCGTGCCCTCCCGCTTTTGTTCAGCAGATTTTGCGATATGTGAAAATGGTTTGAACAGGGAAGCTCGATAATGTTCAGGGATTCCCGGGCCCTCATTGCTGACATGAATGCTGATCAGGCCATCCGAGGCGGCCATGCCAACCCTGATGGCACTCTTCTTCTTAGCGAATTTGGCGGCATTCGACAGAAGATTGGTCATCACCTGCTCGAACCGGTCGGAATCGACCGTGCCAACCACATCGCGGTCCATACGATCCATGGCGATCGTAACGCCATGCCTCTCAGCGTAGACCAGGCTGTTCATCACCGACTTCTCCAGGAGCGGCACAATCCGTTCCAGCGCCAGTGACAAGCGCATTTTGCCCGTCGTAAGCCCTTCGAAATCAAGGATGTCACTGACACGCATCCGAAGACGCTCGGCATTCTGCTCGGCAATGTAAATCAGTCGGTTGACGTCATCTGAAAAGGTGTCCTGCGGCATAGCTGCCAGAAGTCCGAGCGCTCCAAGGATTGAGGTTAGGGGAGTACGCAATTCGTGGCTCACACCGGCTACAAACTGGCTCTTCATTTGCTCAAGCTCACGCTCCGCGGTGACATCGACGATCTGTGAGATGAAGTGCAAGGGTGCTCCACTAGCGTCACGAACCAGGGCAACGCTCAGATCAGTAAGAACGACCGTTTCGTCTGAACGGAAATAGCGTTTCTCAATCCGGTAGGTCTCTAGCTCTCCGGAGATCAGCCTACGAACATGGTCAAGGTCCTTCTCCAAGTCGTCCGGATGGGTCAACGTCTGGAAATCTGTTTGCAGAAGCCGCTGTTCGGAGTAGCCTAGCAGACGACAAAGCGCAGCATTTACCCTTAACCAACGGCCATCCAGCCCGACGATTGCTTGGCCGATCGGTGCGTGATCGAAAGCCAACTGGAACTCATCGTTCCTGCGGCGGATCGCTTCTTCGACCTCTTTCTGATCGGTGATATCTGTCTGTGTGCCAATAAACCGGATGGCCCGCCCGGACGCATCGCGCGCAGCGACTACCGCATCCGACCGCATCCAGCGCCATGACATCCCATCAACGTCCCGCATCCGATAGACAGTGACTGAACGTGGAGTTCTACCCTTGATACAGTCCTCATCCGCAGCAAGCACAACCGGCAGGTCATTTGGATGCATCCGCTCCCGCCACACGAGGTGAGTATCGACCTCCAAGTCGAGGGGAAGGCCCATAATTCTCATCCAACTTGGCGACGCGACCGACGAGCGTGTGATGAGATCGATCTCGAAGACGCCAATCTTGGCCCCGGTCAGAGCAAACTCCATGCGTTCGAGCAAACCCTGCATTTGCTTCTCGACCTCGTGAAACCTCGTTACTTCGTGAAGGGCGATGACAAACAGGGCTTCGCCGTCTGAATGCAGTTTCTTGCTCGCACATGCCTCGACGAGTATCTCCGTGCCATCAGCCTTCTGTATAGCCAGCACCTTTGCGATCGCGCCCGCGGAAGCAGCGATATCTTGAAATTTTTCAATCGGCAGAATTTCGGGCACCAGAGCACCAACGAGGTCAGTCGGTGAACGGCCGAGTAGCCCGCACGCGGCTGTATTCGCCCAGGTGACTACACCGACCTCAGACGAGATCAACATAGCAACCGGAGCCGCCTCCAAAAGACCAGACGCGTCAATTACGCTATGCGGATCGATACTTTTGGGCATGTTCCCAACATTGGTAGCCAGCACCGAAACTCTAGATCAGTATTGAACGAAGTCACAGATATCTTGATCCGACCCCCAACGTTTGGCCGCTCGAGGCAGAGTTCTCCGGCTTCGTTCGGGATGACCTGCCACGGGATTTTTCCTCCACCAGCGACTAGAGTCCGCCCCAAGGAAGGGACGGACGATGAAGAATGGCCTGCTGCCGGTTCCGTGGACACCGGGTTAGGTTTGCATGGCTCTGTCCTCGAAGGCCATGGGGCTTAGGTAGCCCAGCTTTGAATGGCGGCGCTTCGGGTTGTAGAAGCGCTCGATGTAATCGAACACATCGGCACGGGCCGCATCGCGGGTGCGGTAGACCTTGCGGGCCGTCCGTTCGGTCTTCAGCGATGAGAAGAAGCTTTCCATCGCCGAGTTGTCCCAGACATTGCCAGCCCGGCTCATCGAGCAGGTGATGCCGTTGTCGAGAAGCAGGCGTTGGAACTGCTCGCTGGTATATTGCGAGCCCTGGTCCGAATGATGCAGCAGCGCGTCGGCCTTGCCGCGGCGCCAGACCGCCATCATCAGCGCATCCATGACCAGTGAGGCGTCCCGGTCCGCCTTCATGGACCAGCCGACGACACGGCGTGAGAAGATGTCGAGCACGACCGAGACGTAGAGCCAGCCCTCCGCGGTCCAGATGTAGGTGAAGTCGGCCATCCACTCTCCAGTTCCATGGTCACGATCTTATCTTCGTGTCCACGGAACCGGCAGCAGATCATTGGCATCTTGCAGGAGCATGAGGCGGGGGCGAAGTGTGCCGATCTCTGCCGCAAGCACGGGATGTCCGAGGGTACGTTCTAAGCCTGGAAGGCGAAGTATTCCGGGATGACGGTGTCGGAGGCCAAGCGGCTGAAGGCGCTGGAGGACGAGAACGCGAAGCTGAAGAAGTTGCTGGCGGAGCAGATGCTCGACATGGCGGCGATGAAGGAACTGCTGTCAGAAAAATGGTGACGTAGAGCCATGAGCCGCCACTGGTTCAAGGCCATGGCGATACCGTGAAGCGCGAGGCTGTCGCGCATCTGAAGGCCCATTTCGGGTTGTCGGAACGGCGGGCGTGCGAGATTGCCGGGGCGGATCGCAAGATGGTGCGCTACCAGTCGCAGCGTGCGCCCGACACGGCGCTGCGCGGTCGGTTGCGGGATCTGGCCAATGAGAGGCGCAGGTTCGGCTACCGGCGGCTCGTCGTCCTGCTACGGCGGGAAGGCGAGGCGTCGGGGATCAATCGCATCTACCGGCTTTACCGCGAGGAAGGGTTAACGGTGCGTAAACGCAAAGCGCGCCGCAAGGCCATCGGCACACGGGCCCCGATCCTGATCGAGGCCCGTGCCAATGCCCGTTGGTCGCTTGATTTCGTGCATGACCAGTTCGCCTGCGGGCGGCGCTTCCGGGTGCTGAACGTGGTCGATGACGTCACGCGCGAGTGCCTTGCGGCGATCCCCGACACATCCATCTCGGGCCGCCGCGTGGCGCGGGAGCTGATCGCGCTGATCGAACGCCGCGGCAAGCCGGGGATGATCGTTTCTGATAATGGCACCGAGCTAACCTCGAACGCGATCCTGAAGTGGTGCGCCGAGCACAAGGTCGAATGGCACTACATCGCACCGGGAAAGCCGATGCAGAACGGCTTTGTCGAAAGCTTCAACGGCAGGATGCGGGACGAGTTCTTGAACGAGACGCTGTTTCGCAACCTGGCCCATGCCCGCGACCTGATTGCGGCCTGGGTCAAAGACTACAACACCGAAAGGCCCCACTCGGCCCTCGGCTACCAGACCCCCGCAGGCTTCGCCCTGCACCTGACCACCGCAATCGCCCGACCCGCTGCACGCGATGAGGGTTCCGCGCGCCGGGCGATCGCTCAATCCGCGCCAAAAGGCGTAAATCAGCTACCGGCTCCGGTCGCGGCTGGATGAGAGTTCAGTGGCAGGTCATTGCGGAGCTTGAATCAGGCCGCGTCAGCAAGATCAATGGGTCCTGACCCTAGCCAGACCTACTTCGACGGTGCAAGAACTGGTCCAACGCCACTGCCGCCAGAAGTACCGCGCCCTTGACCACCCATTGCACATATTCCTGAATGTTCAGAAGGATCATGCCATTTGCAAGGACACCCATGATCAGGACGCCTGCCAATACGCCCGAGAGCCGTCCCACGCCCCCGAAGATCGAGACACCACCCAAGACAACAGCGGTTATTATGTCAAGCTCATACCCCTCGCCACCCTTCGGCTGGCCAGAGTTGACCCGCGCCATGAGGACGATCCCCGCAAAGGCAGCCAAGGTGCCGCTGATGGCGTAGACCTTATACTTCAGCGCCTTCACGTTGACGCCAGACAGGCGTGCCGCTTCCTCGTTCCCCCCAACGCCATAGACTTCGCGGCCGAAGCGGGTGTGAGTAAGTACGATGTGCCCAACGGCCAATGTTACCACCATGAGGATGACCGGCACCGGGATGCCGATAACATAGCCCTGACCAAGGAATTTCAGTCCATCGGGGACGCCATAGACCGGCAATCCGCCGCCAATGATGTAGGACAGGCCGCGGAACGTCGTCATAAGCCCTAGTGTGGTGATAAGTGGCGGGATGCCCGCTTCGTTGATGATGAAGCCCGCAAGCAGACCTGCGAGAAACCCGAATGCCAGCGCACCAGCCACGGCCAACGCGACCGGGAAACCTGCCCCAATCAGTGTGGCGCAGGCCATTCCCGAGACGCCGATGACGGACCCCACGGACAAATCGATCCCACCGGTCAAAAGGACAAAGGTCAGACCAACCGCGCAGATGCCGATGATCGAGACCTGGCGCAGAACGTTCAACAGGTTCGCGCTAGTCAGGAAAACATCGCTGGTCACCGTGAAGAACAGTACAAGCAGCAAGAGCGCAAGGTAGATCCCGTATTGCGCCAGACCGGCCTTCAATGGGTCTGCCTTAGCCTCGAGGCGAGTCGTTTCGACTGTAGTTTCACGGGTCATGCGACCTCTCCTTGGGTTGCAAGTCCAGAGGCAAGACGCAAGACCCGCTCCTGGTCGAATTCATGCTTATTGAGTTCTCCGGCGATCCGCCCTTGCTTAAGCACGAGGATACGGTCCGACATGCCCAGCAGTTCTGGCATTTCTGATGAGATCATGATAATCGCGGCTCCCCTATCGGATAGGCGGCGCATCAAGGCGTAGATTTCCTGCTTGGCGCCGACATCGATACCGCGCGTCGGCTCGTCAAAGATCAGGACGCGACTCTCAGTCAGAAGCCACTTGGCCAACACGACCTTCTGTTGGTTCCCACCCGAGAGCCGACCCACAAGTTGGCCAAGACCGGGCGTCTTGATCTGGAGCTGTTCGCACATCCGGCTGGCTGCGGCGCGTTCGGCATTGGCGTCCGCAAGGATGCCGGGCGAGACGCGGGTTAGTGCCGCGAAGACAGCGTTGAAGGTGATCGACTGATTCAAAAGCACGCCCTGGCGTTTTCGATCCTCGGGTATCAGGCCGATTCCAGCAGCGATGGCCTCGCGAGGCGAGCGGATTTTGACGGGCTTGCCATCTACCAGGATGTCGCCGGCATTGCGGTTATCGGCCCCGAAGATCAGGCGCGCGGTTTCAGTTCGCCCGGCTCCAACGAGTCCCGCCAGCCCGACGATCTCGCCGGAGCGAACGGAAAAGCTGACGTCATGCACACTGGCCGAGTGGAGGCACCGGGCCTCGAACACCACCGGGCCTGCCGTCGCGCTGGAGATCGGGTAGTCGTTGGCCACGGCGCGACCCACCATCAGGCGCACCAGTTCGTCCTCTGTCGTTGCTGATGTGTCCAAAGTGGCGACCCGTTCACCGTCGCGCAGGACGGTGACACGGTCGCAAAGATCGAAAATCTCCTGCAACCGGTGCGAGATGTAGATGATCGTCACACCCTGTCCTTTCAGTCTAGCCACGACATCGTACATGAAGCTGACCTCGCGGCTGGTAAGGGGGGCGGTTGGTTCGTCCATGATCAGGACGCGTGCCTTGCGCGAGACGGATTTGGCAAGTTCAACGATTTGCTGGTGTCCGACGGACAGGTCACGCACCAAAGCCCGGGGCGAGATGTCCGTACCAAGGTCGGCCAGGATGCGGGCGGTTTCCAACTCCATCGTGGCGCGGTCAACCAGTCCCACGCGGGTGAGATGGCGGCCAAAGAACACGTTCTCGGCCACCGTAAGCTCAGGGAAAAGTGAGAATTCCTGGTAGATCGCAGCGATGCCTGCGTCGAGCGTCGCTGCGGGGCCAAGGCCAGTCAGGTCTTTCCCGTCAAGGATAACCCTGCCTGTGTCAGCCCTAACGGCCCCGGTCACAAGCTTAATGAGCGTCGACTTTCCCGCTCCGTTCTCACCCAGAAGAGCATGCACCTCTCCCCGCCGAAAGCCTAGACCAAACGGCTTAAGCGCAGCTACGCCGGGATAGCTCTTGGTAAGTTGGTCAAGCTGCAGGACATCTGTCATCGGGCATCCCCTCGCGAAGGCGCGGGCCAGGGTGCAGAAATCCCCGGCCCGCTGCATGTTATTCCGCGGACAGGGACTCGGCGGTGACCGGCACCATCGCTTGGACGATCATCTCTGGCTGAGGCCCGGCCTCGATGACTTTCACCGCAAGATCGATGGCGGCCTTGCCAGCCTCAAATGGGGCGATGTCGACAGTTGCCTTGTACATCCCACCATCCTTCATCTTGGAAAGAGCTTCCGGTGTGGCGTCAAGGCCGAATAGAGCGAATTCCTCAGTAGCGACACCCATTCCGGAAAGCGCCTCATACGCGCCCAGGACACCCGCGTCATTGATACCAGCAACGACGCGAACTCCAGGGTTGGCCTGCATGATGGCCTCGATGGCGGCTGCGCCTGCTTCAGGCGTCGCGGCGGACTGTTCCGCGACGATCCTGGCGTTCGGAGCGACAGATAGGATGCCTTCCTTGATGCCGTTGGCCCGGTCAATGATCGGGGCCAGTTCCGGGTAGGTCAGGATAGCGATGTCGGCTTCGCCGCCCATGTTGTCGACGATGTATTGACCGGCAATCCGCCCAATCGAAAGGCCGTACTCAAGTTCCTTCAGGCCGATGAACGCATCCGTGCCCGGAACTTCTTGCGCGACGCTGATCGTAGGAAGGCCCGCCTCCTTGGCCTTGGGCACCAGCGTTTCCAGTGCCATTGGGTCGATGGGAGAGATCAGGATCGCATCCATTCGCTGGACGATGAAATTCTCCAGTGCCGAGACCTGGGTGGCCGGGTCAGACTTGCCGTCGTGGATCGTGAGTGTGATCCCAAGTTCGTCTGCGCGGGCCTTCATCCCGTCAGTCAGGGCAATGAAATAGGGGTTTGTAAGGTCGATGGCGGTGTAGCCCATCTTTCGGGCGTCCTGCGCTCCCACCATGCCAGCAAGTGCTGCAGCAATCACAAAGGCACCCGCCCCCAGTGTCGCTTTCAAGGTCATTTTCGTTCTCCTCCTCTGGTTTAAGCTACTGTGCTCGTCTTTTCGTCAGGCTCTTCTGGTAAGCTCCTCCATCCGTGCCAGAAAGCTCTTCTCTTCCTCCTTGGTCATGTGGACCAAGTGGCGATCCTCGGGGTAGGCGCCGGTTTCGGTATCGGCGCGGAATTCGGAGAAGGCGGCGATACGCTCGCGCTGAAGGCGGGCATATTCGGCAGAAAAGTTGCGGTATGCACAGGAATGGCGCGGGACGCGGCCTTCGGTGTAGCCGAGAAGGTCATTGGCGAACATGTACTGCGCGTCACAGCCGGGGCCTGCACCCATGCTCCAGAGCAGAATCTTGACATTTCGGCTGATCGTGGTGGCTACCTGTACCGGGACGACCTCGATCTCCACAGCAAAGGCCCCGGCGGCCTCGTAGGCGCGCACTTCCTCAAATAGTGCCATCGCTTGGTCAGCAGTCTTTCCGACGGCACGAAAGCCACCGGTCCAGGTTGCACGAGAGGGAACCAATCCCACATGACCGACGACCGGGATATGTTCACGGGCCAGAAGGCTGATGGTATTCAGACTGCCGGAGCAATAGATCGCGTCTGCCCCGGACTGCATCGCAGCGCCGGCCCAACGGAGGTAATCGTCAGGCGTCCCTGCCTCCAGATGCGTCTTTCCCGTCATGGAAAAAAGCGTTGGTGCGACCTCCCGGTAACTGGGATTGAAAAGCAAGTCTGGCGGAACTGAGACGATGTCGATACCCGCCGCCTCGGCCGCTGCGGCCTCATCCAGTGTGAACACCTTAAGCATGGTGCGCTGGCCCCTGCCCTTGAGTGAGTGAAGGTCAGCGACCGTTGGAAGCTTGCGCGTCATCCGATTTGCACCTGGATGCGCCCGGCTTCGATGCGGGCAGGGTAGGTTTTCAGCGCCACACAGACCGGGGCGCGCATAGGGGCGCCAGTTCGATAATCAAAGCGGCCGTTGTGCTTTGGGCATTCAATGGAGTGCTCAATTACCAGCCCATCGGCCAGATGCACTTGCTCATGCGTGCAAAGCCCGTCGGTGGCGAAGACTACCCCGTCCGGGTCGCGGTACACGGCAAAAGTGCGACCTGCGTGGTCGAAGCGGATCACATCCTCGGGATTGAGATCGTCCACGGCGCATACGTCCATCCAGCCAGTCATGCGCGCTCCCTTTCCGGGACGGTCTGATGCAGGTCTTCACGGTAGGGCCGTGCGGTGGGCGGCAAGGTACGGCGGAGGTAGTAGCCCGGCTCGCGCCGCTGACGCAGGACGGCGCGTATCATCTCCTTGAAGGCGGCCCAAATTGAGGGATCGGCGGGGGGCAGGTCGTCCTTGATGAGAGCATGCAGGCGGGGAAGTGCGTGATAGGGCACCATCGGAAACATGTGATGTTCGATGTGGTAGTTCATGTTCCAGTAAATCCAGCGGCTGATGGAGTTCATATGGACAGTGCGGCTGTTCAGGCGGTGATCGAGAACATCCTCGGCAAGGCCACCGTGCTGAAGGAGGCCGCACATGATCATGTGCCAGGCGCCATAGATGCGTGGCAGGCCGATCAGCATGAAGGGGATCAGCGCATAGGATCCCATGCCAGCGCCTAGCATCCAGAGTGACACGAGCAGGGTCGTCGCATAGAGTGTCAGGTGGATGCGAGCGGCCAGGATCACCTTCGGCCTTTCCGAAGTGGGAATGTAGTCCTCCTCATCCGGCGAGAGTCTGCCAAAGGCGTTTCGGGTGATTGTTCTGAAGTATGTCCAGGCATCCAGAACGCCGATCCAGGCAAACGCCTTCTTCGTTAGGCTGATCGGATGCATCCATGCAATCTCGGGGTCGCGTCCGACAATAATCGTGTCTGTGTGGTGGCGGGCGTGGGACCAGCGCCAGTTGACGGGGTTCCGCATCACCTGAAACGACGCGATGTGGTAGACGACGTCGTTCATCCATTGGGTCCGGAAGGCGGTGCCATGGCCACATTCGTGCCAACGGCTGTCGCAGGCCGATCCGTATAGCACGCCATAGGCGACCCAGAACGGTACGCACCACCAGCTTCCCCAGAAATAGATGCCTCCGGCAGCTGTAAGGATATGCAGCACAATCCAGATCGCGGTGTCGCGGATCGCCGGGCCGTCACGGCGGGCCATGAGTTCTTTCATCACCTTGCGCGGGACGTCTGTGTGATACCACTCCGCTGCCGCGAGCCCTGCCTCGATCGCGTGCCGGGCGGACGGGCCGGTCAGGGAATAGTCGCGTCGGGTGACGGCGCTGCTAGTCACGGGAATACCGGTCATTGAATGGGTCCTTCTTCGGAGTCGAGCAGAGTCAGCCGGACCGACCACTTGTGCGTCTCACCGGGTGCAAGCCAGCGCGCCTGGTCTAGCGCCAATGCCCCAGAAAGGTCGTCGGCAGCAGCAGTCGTGGGCTCGATCGCCAGCTGGTGCAGTGGTGCTTCCTCCGGCCAGCCATCATAGTCGAGCCAGAGGCCGAGCGCTGGGACTTCGCCTCCATGCCAATCGAAGCGGAGGCCGCCTTCTGGCCCAGCTACCTGTGCCCAGGCTGCGCCGGCTGTACAGGTATAAGCTTTCAGGACCAGGCCTTCGCCGGTGGGGCCGATGCGCGTGAGGTCGCGGGCAGGGTGGTCTGGCCAGTCAAATACCTGACTATCCGCGAACATGCGGCCATGGCCCGACAGGGTGATCCGGTCAGTCGGCGCGACGCGCAGCACACAGTGCTGACTCCACATGTAGGGAACGTCGAAATCCCGGGAGGAGGTGACGGAATAGCAAGCTGTCAACGCGGCCCGTTCCAAGGAAAGCTGACGCGTGAAGCGGATTCCCGCCCCGTCGAAAACAGTGGTCAGCGTCTGAGGTCCTGAATCGACGACCTGCCAGGCTCGGCCCCAAAGCATGCCATGATCACGCAAATGTCCGCCCCACGAGGGATGGGCACAAGGCAGGATCGTCGGGAAGCATTCGTCCCAGCCACGCGAGGCCTCACCCCGGTAGGCTGCAGTATCCGATGCGTCTGCTGCACGAGGACCGCGCAGAAGCCACTGTCGACCGGTGTTCCGATCCGTCAGCTGGGTAACCCGCGCCCCGAAGTCCGCATCTACACTCAGGACCATGCGGTCTGATGCCAGCGCAAGTTCAGGCTGAAGGCGTAACGCCGTCATGCACTACCACCTGCGTAGTTCCAGGACCGGACCATGGTGAGGGCCATTTCAGTCTCTCCTCCAGACGACCGGACAATGACGCCCGGACCGTCACGGTATGCCATGCCAAGGCCGGCGAAAATGTAGGCATGTTTCGATCACCTTCGATATTGTCCTGCAAGGACCGCCCAGTTCCGCACACTGCCGTCTTTCTCTCGGGGAAAACCGTGGTACACACTTTCGAAGAGTATCAGCTAAACGCAATGCTATTCGCCGATAATGTTCTGCTTTTACTGCAAAATCATGCGTCGCATCAGAGCGGTGACTGATGTCGTCACACTCAGTCTCTTGCATTCTCGCAGCGCTACCGACTACGCTCATGTTCCGTCGTGTCAAAGGTCCATCTGACGAAGGGGCTGCAAAACATGCGAGTCGTGCCTTACGAACCCTCGCCACTCAATGGCAGCATCCTTGGCGACCTGCAGGTTCAAGGCTTCGGTCAGACTCAGGCGCTTCGGCCGGAGGGCACGCGGGATTGGCTCATGGTCCTAACGCTGTCGGGCCAAGGTTATGTCTGCTGCGAGGGGCGGGAGACGGTGATGGAACGTGGTTCCCTGCTGCTGATCGCGCCCGGAACGCCACATGACTATGGCCATCTCGATGACAACGGCTCTTGGGTCGATATTTGGGTGCACTTTCACCCAAGGGCCCACTGGTTGCCTTGGCTCGCTTGGCCTCAGCTTGGCCGGGGGACCATGCTGCTTAATGCAATCCCAAACCTTCCGGCCATCGAATCTGAGATGCGGCTTTTGCTCGAACACGGACGATCTGCCTCGCGGTTGCGGGACGAAGCTGCGCTGAACTGTCTGGAGCGGGTCATACTGATCTGTGATGCATTGAACCCGTTGCAAGTGACGGCACGTCTCGATCCGCGTATCCGCCGTGCACTTGAGATTGTGGCAGAACGTCTCGATAAACCACTGACCATTGAAATCCTTGGCCGCGAGGTCGGCCTATCCCGGTCACGTTTCACTATCCTCTTCAGCGACCAGATGGCCATGCCGCCCCAGACCTACATCGAGAACGTCAGGCTCGACCGGGCAGCGCAGTTACTGAGGATGACCGGTTGGTCAATAGCTCAAGTGGCCGAGCGCACAGGTTTTTCCAACGCCTACTATTTTTCAAGTCGCTTTCGACGGCGCCATGGCGTGCCCCCCTCCCAGTTCCGGGCACGCTCCTGAGTTTGGCGCCTCTGATGATGTGACCGCCCCCCAACGGCATCGAGGTGCCGAGGTGGGTCGCGTCATCGCACTACCTTCGGCATTTGCGAAGATCTCCGATTCAGGAGCAAGCCCCGCACGGCAAGCCAACCTGCGCGCGGTCTAACTGCTGCTGGGGAATTCGAAGATGGACTGCACACTGCGCTAGCTCCGTGTCGACATCGAGGACGCACTGTCACTGTCGGAGGGGTTAGAACTGTGACCTGCTCCCCTGAAACGTCTGCACTATGAGGTTAGTCTGTTCTCCAGCGAA